>ENA-UOWE01000007-UOWE01000007.1-activated-sludge-metagenome-genome-assembly--contig:-NODE-7-length-262159-cov-17.513750_pt1 | contig 262159 bp, 187 predicted proteins | sample MGYA00249841_ERZ761562 | MGnify/ENA primary metagenome ERZ761562 (study PRJEB28883, sample SAMN05720200) | activated sludge metagenome | isolation source: Anaerobic digester | place: Japan... | reverse complement strand
GGCGGCTCACCAGCTGGTCCAGCACCGAGACCTCCCATTCGGTGGCCCGGCCCTTCCCCAGTTCGTCGATGGCCAGCACCTCGACCTCCACCAGGGGCCGGAGGAGGGTCTCCTCCCCCTGGTCGGCCTGATAGGCGGCCTTGAGGTCCGAGAGGAGGTGAAAGAAGTCCACGAAGCGCACCGTGTAGCCCCGCTCCAGGGCGAAGTGGGACAGAAGCGCGCTGCAGAGGTGGGTCTTGCCGACCCCCGGAGCCCCGAACAGGAGCATCCCCCGGGCCCCGGGCCGGTAGTTCTCGCGCCAGCGCTTCAACTGCTTCTGCACGATTCCCTGGTTGCCTCCCCGGGCCTCGAACTTCTCCAGCGTGCATCGGGCCATCCGGGCGGGAATGCCGGCCTCGTTGTAGCGGGCGACGTGGCGATGCAGATGACGACAGTCGCAGGGGCGGGTCGTGGGGGGGACCGCCGACTGGTCGAAGACCCAGCCGCTGCCCCCGCAGAGGGGGCAGGGGAGCCGACAGGAACAGACCCGGGCCATCGCCACCTCGTCCAGGGATTCCAGCAGGTAGCCCCGATCCCCGCATCGCAGGCAGTTCATCGCGCCCCCGTCATCCTGCCCCTTCCGAGGCCTTGCGCACCGCGTCCAGCAGTCCCCGGAACCCCGCCCGTTCCTCGGCCGCGGTCCGGACCCCGGCCCGCTGGAGGTCCGCCAGGGCTTCGGGGCCCGCTCCCCGCTGCCGGGCCTCGGACAGCATCCGTGCCAGCCGTTCCCCCGTTTCCCGCCAGACCTCCTGGCCCGCGCATCGGACCAGCCCCGTCGCCAGCCGATCGTCCAGGGCATCCAGCAGGTCCAGCAGCGACTGGCTCGGGTGGCGGTTCGTGAGGGCCTCCAGGGCCTCCCGCCAGAGGGCCCGGGCCTCGTCGTTCGGGGCCTGATCCAGGCAGGCCCGGGCATGGGCCATGGCCACCTCGTGGAGGTCCAGTGCCACCTGGGCCCCGGTCGTTCCGGTCCCGATTCGCCGGCCTTGCTCCCGGGCCCTCTGCCAGACGGCGATCTCCGCCTCCACGGCGTTCCGATAGTACCGGAGGTTCGACGGGAGCGGCGCGCCGGGATCCGCCGAGGCCAGGAAGCGCCGGACCCCCTCCTGGAGTCCTCTTCGCACCAGGTCCTCGGGGACCTCCCGCTGCTGCCACTCGCGGATCAGGGCCACGTCGGCGGCCCTCAGGGCCATCCCCTTGCGGACCAGGGACAGGAAGAAGGACTCCAGGCGCTCCAGGTAGGAACGGGAGTCCTGGTCCGGGTCCATGATTCCCCCATGCGGGCCGCCGCTAGATGTCCAGGTTCCGGACCGTCAGGGCGTTCTGCATGATGAACTCCCGGCGGGGGTCCACCTGGTCGCCCATCAGCAACGTGAAGACCGAGTCCGCCTCCACCGCGTCCACCACGTTGACCTTGAGCAGGCTCCGGGTCTCGGGGTTCATCGTGGTCTCCCACAACTGCTCGGGGTTCATTTCGCCCAGTCCCTTGTAGCGCTGGATCGAGACCCCCTTCTGCCCCCGGGCCAGCACCTCTTCCAGCAACCGTTCGGGGCTCTCGAAGGTCCGGGTCTCGGCGTCCACCTGGGCCTCCATGGGCCAGGGGGCCTGCCGCCGCAACTCGGCGTAGATTCCCCGCAACTGGCGGAACTCCGGCCGGTTCAGGAGGGCGATGTCCACCTGGGTGACCCGTTCGCCGCCGCCGGATCGGGTTCGGACCATGACCCGGCGGGCGTCGAATTCCTCGTCGAACTCCTCCTGGATGCCCTCTCCGTTGCAGAGCGCCCCCGTGGCCTCCCGGTCCAGCCAGGTCTGGAGGTGCTGTCGGAGGGCCGCCAGCCGATCCGGGTCCCGGAGGTCGTCGGCCTTCAGGTCCGGAAGGTCCATCAGGGCCCGGAAGACCCGGGAGTCCCACCGGACGTCCAGGGCCCCCAACAGGCGCCGGGCCTGGGAGACCCGCCGCAGGTAGAGCCTCGCCGCGGGCCCCTCCAGCGGGAACAGCTCGGGCGGCGGCCGGCGGACCGCGATGCCGTCGGTCCCGCTCTCCAGGAGCCACTCCTCCAGGGCCGCGTCATCCCGCAGGTAGAGTTCGACCTTGCCTCGCTTCGCCTTGTAGAGGGGCGGCTGGGCGATGAAGAGGTGCCCCCGGGTGATCACATCGGGCATGTGCCGGAAGAAGAAGGTCAGCAGCAGCGTGCGGATGTGCAGGCCGTCCACGTCCGCATCGGTCATGATGATCACCCGGTGATAGCGCAGCCGGTTGATGTCGTAGGACTCCTCCCCGATGCCGGTCCCCAGGGCGGTGATCAGGGTGACGATGGCCTCGCTGGAAAGGACCTTGTCGAACCGCGCCTTTTCCACGTTGAGGATCTTGCCTCGGAGGGGCAGCACGGCCTGGAAGGCCCGGTTGCGCCCCTGCTTCGCCGACCCGCCGGCCGAGTCTCCCTCGACGATGAAGAGTTCGGCCTTCGACGGGTCCCGCTCCTGGCAGTCGGCCAGTTTGCCAGGCAGGGAGGCGCCATCCAGGACCCCCTTGCGGCGCACCATGTCCCGGGCCTTTCGGGCGGCCTCCCGGGCCCTCGCCGCATCCACCACCTTGCCCACGATGGCCTTGGCCACCGCCGGATTTCGTTCGAAGAAGTCCGCCAGGCCGTCGGCCACCAGGCCCTCGACGACCCCCTTCACCTCCGAGGAGACCAGTTTGTCCTTGGTCTGGCTGCTGAACTTGGGGTCGTGGATCTTGACGCTGAGCACGACCGTGAGCCCTTCCCGGACGTCCTCTCCCGAGAGGCCCCCCTTGTACTGCTTGAGGAGGTTCTCCTGCTCGGCGTAGGTGTTGATGGTCCGGGTCAGCGCGCTCCGGAGGCCCGCAACGTGGGTCCCGCCGTCCCGGTTCAGGATCGTGTTCGTGAAGGCGAAGAGCGTCTCCTGGTATCCATCGTTCCACTGGAGGGCCACTTCCACGGCGATGTCGTCCCGGACGCCCGAGAGGAAGATGGGCCGGTCGTGGACCACTGTCTTGTGACGGTTCAGGTGCTCCACAAAGGAGACGATCCCCCCGTCGAACCGGAACTCGTGGGCCCGTCCCTCGGCCCGCTCGTCCAGGAGATGGATGGTCAGGCCGGGGTTCAGGTAGGAGAGCTCCCGGAGGCGCTGGGAGAGCGTGTCGAAGGAGAAGTCGGTGTGGGTGAAGACCTCCGGGTCCGGCTTGAAGGTGATCTTCGTGCCGGTCCGGGAGGTGTTGCCGGTCCGGGCCAGGGGGGCCCTGGGGGTTCCCCGGTCGTATTCCTGCACGAAGACCCCGCCTTCCCGGCGAACCTCGAGGCGCAGCCACTCCGAGAGGGCATTGACCACCGACACGCCGACGCCGTGGAGGCCGCCGGAGACCTTGTAGGAGTCGTGGTCGAACTTGCCGCCGGCATGGAGTTCCGTGAGGGCCAGTTCGGCGGCGGAACGGCCGGTCTCCGAGTGGATGCCCACCGGGATGCCCCGTCCGTTGTCCTCGACGGTGACCGATCCCTCCTGGTGCAGGATCACGTCGATGCGGGTGCAGTAGCCCGCCAGGGCCTCGTCCACCGAGTTGTCCACCACCTCGTAGACCATGTGGTGCAGGCCCGACCCGTCGTCGGTGTCGCCGATATACATGCCGGGCCGCGTCCGGACGGCCTCCAGGCCCTTGAGGACCCGGATGCTGTCCGCGTCGTACCCGCCGTTGTCCGCCCCCGGTTGGGGAGTCGGGGTCAAGAGGTCCAGATCGTCTGTCATCTTCAAGACTTCCTGTTCAAAGGGGCCTGGCGCGGAGGCCGCTGCATGATACCCGGGATCCCGCGCATTGTAAAGGGTGGCCCCGCGGTCGGTCCGAGGTCGGCTCCCAGCCCAGAGAGTCCGAGGATGGCCCACGATCGGCTGGTCTGCAGATTGGAACGAACGCCACTTGTGCTATCATCATTGCGACACTTTCTCAGAGGGCGGACGATGAGGCGTCTCCTGCAGCGGAGTGCTCGGATCCTGGCCTGCCTGGCGGTCGCCTGCGGTGGGGGGCAGGTGCCACCGGGGCCTCCGGGGGACCTTCCGAGTCCCGACGGGGCGGGTGAAGTGCCTGCGCTGGACCTGATCACGCCCGACGAGGGGGAGGTGCCTCCGGAGGACGGACGGGTGCGTCCCTGCGAAGCGGAGGACGCTGACGCCGCGTGCAACGAGTGGGCCCAGGGGCTCCATGGCCCCTGCGTCCGGGGCTGGTGTGACCGGGGAACGAACTTCTGCCGCTACTCGACCGAGTCGGCGGACGGCCAGTCCTGTGACGACGGGGACCCCTGCACGGAGGGGGAGACCTGCCAGACGGGGGCCTGCGGCAACGGCCGGGTCCGGGACTGCAGCGATGGCCTGGAATGCACGCTGGACTCCTGTGATGCCCAGGCGGGATGCGTCCATCAGCCCCGATCGGACTTCTGCGACGATGCCATCGCCTGCACGGTGGACCGGTGCGACCTCCAGCGGGGCTGCGTCCATGACCCCGACGACAGGGCCTGCGACGACGGGATTCCCTGCAACGGGGTCGAGGTCTGTGACCCGGCCCAGGGCTGTGTCGTGACGCCGGTGCCGGAGGTCGATGCCTCCTGCAATGGAGTCGATGACGATTGCAACGGGGAGACCGACGAGGACTACGTGCCGGTGACGGCCTGCGGGGTGGGGGCCTGCGCGGCCACGGCGACACCCTCCACCTGTATCGGAGGCGTCGAGACACCCTGCCGGCCCGGGGAGCCGGCGGCGAACGACGCGACCTGCAATGGGATCGATGACGACTGCAACGGGGAGACCGACGAGGACTACGTGCCGGTGACGACCTGCGGGGAGGGGGCCTGCGTGGCCACGGCGACACCCTCCACCTGTCTCGGAGGCGTCGAGACGCCCTGCCAGCCGGGGGTGCCAGCGGCGAACGACGCGACCTGCAATGGGGTCGATGACGACTGCAACGGGGAGACCGATGAGGACTATGTGCCGGTGACGACCTGCGGGGAGGGGGCCTGCGTGGCCACGGCGGCACCCTCCACCTGTATCGGAGGCGTCGAGACGCCCTGCCAGCCCGGGGAGCCGGCGGCGAACGATGCGACCTGCAATGGGGTCGACGATGACTGCAACGGGGAGACCGACGAGGACTACGTGCCGGTGACGACCTGCGGGGAGGGGGCCTGCGGGGTCGGGTCGGTGCCGTCCCGGTGCGAGGGAGGCATCGAGACGCCTTGCCAGCCGGGGGTTCCGGCGGCGAACGACGCGTCCTGCGACGGGGTGGACGACGACTGCAACGGGGAGACCGACGAGGACTACGTGCCGGTGACGGTCTGCGGGGAGGGGGCCTGCGGGGTCGGGTCGGTGCCGTCCCGGTGCGAGGGAGGCATCGAGACGCCTTGCCAGCCGGGGGTTCCGGCGGCGAACGACGCGTCCTGCGACGGGGTGGACGACGACTGCAACGGGGAGACCGACGAGGACTACGTGCCGGTGACGACCTGCGGGGAGGGGGCCTGCGGGGTCGGGTCGGTGCCGTCCCGGTGCGAGGGAGGCATCGAGACGCCTTGCCAGCCGGGGGTTCCGGCGGCGAACGACGCGTCCTGCGACGGGGTGGACGACGACTGCAACGGGGAGACCGACGAGGACTACGTGCCGGTGACGGTCTGCGGGCTGGGGGCCTGTGCCCAGGCGGCGGAGCCTTCCCGGTGCGAGGGAGGCATCGAGACGCCTTGCCAGCCCGGGACCCCGGCGGCCGATGATGCCACGTGCGACGGGATCGACGATGACTGTGACGGGCAGACGGACGAGGACCGGGACCCGCCCTGTGGCGTGCCGGAGGACGCGGTGGTGGGCGCGGAGGTCCGGTTCGACACGACCCTGGGCCTGATGACTGGCCTCGTGCGGGACCTCGGCGATGGGACCTACGAGGACGACCTGGCTGAGACCACGAATCCGAATCTGGCGGGGGCCGTCCAGGCCGCTGCCCAGGGCAATCCGTCGCCGCAGGCCCCCTTCCAGGTGGTGCCCACCCAGACGGCCACCGTCCGACTGGTCACCAGTCGTGACGTGGTCTTCCAGGACGACTCCCGGGTCCGGGTGACGGCCCAGGTCACCGACCTGATCGGGTCGCCGGTGGGCGCCGATCGCACGGTCACCTTCGCCCTGGCGGGCCTGGGAGGTGCAAGCGCGGTGGGCACGCCAGTGGGTCCTGGGATCTACGCGGCCTGGATCACCGTTCCCAATGGGGCCTTCGGACTCGGGGGTGTCGGGACCATCACGGCGACCTGCGACGGGGTGACCTCGGCAGGGGTCCCGGTCGAGGCCCGGGCGGCCCCGTCGTCACTGGTCCTGGACCCCGGCGAGACGGGGATCGAACTGCCCCTGGGGCCTCGCTTCGACGGGTCCCAGTTCGACGTGCCGGTCTACGTGAACAGCGGCCCCAATACGATCGGATCCTATGACATGGCCATCACCTTTGACCCGGCGGTCGTGCAGGTAGTGCGGGTGGACCAGGGATCGGCGACGGACCTGGCCCCGCCAGTGAGCAATGCCGGGACGACGGCCAACCTCCTGGGGCGCCTCTCCTTCAACTCGATCAACGCGAATCCTTCGGGCAACAACGCCCGGGGGGCTCGGGTCCAGGTGGCGATCGTGCGTTTCCAGGTCGTCTCGGGGGCTTCGGAGGGGGCCGCCTCGTCCCTGTCGGGAGAGGTCCTGGGGCTCTACAACACCGTGGGGGCGGGTGTCAGCATCCTGACCAATCCGGTGATGTGGGTCCGGAGCGGGACCGGCATCGGGACCTCGGGGGTGGTCACGGCGAAGAACAATCGCCTTCGGGGCGCCTTTGCCCGGGTGCTGGACAACACGCTGCTGCATCGGTCCGCCCTCGGGGGACCGGTGGGGACCACGACGGTGCAGGTCCACGGTGCCTGGGCCGACGGGGGCCTGTCGGATGTCGGCGGATTGCCGGGGCTGACCTGTACGGTGCGAAATGGGGCCGTGGCAATGACCGCGGGGTGCCAGGTCCGGTCCATCAGTCCCGGGTTCACCGAGTTGGAGGCCTCGGTGGCGGGGGTCACCGCCACGACCCACCTCTGGGTGCTGGCGCCTCGACTGCCCCTGGACGTCCGCCTGGGGGACGCGGTGCTGGGCTTCCTCCCGGCCCTGGGGCGCCTCCAGGACACCCGGGTCCAGGTCCGGGCGACCTTCGACGACGGGTCCGATCCGGCCTTCCTGTGGGATGTCACCGATCAGGTTCACTTCGCGTCGGAGGATTCCTTGGTCGTGGCCGTCGATCCCGTGACCGGAGCCGTGACCGCTGTCGGGCCCGGGACGACCCGGGTCCTCGTCCTGGGGGCCGAGGATGCGGTGCTGGGGACGGCCGAGGTCGCCGTGGACCCTGGCACCCAGGTGGAGGTCTCCAGGGTGCACGTGGTCGTCCCGGCGCGGGTGCAGGTCACAACCATCGACCCGTCGCCAATCCCCGATGGCACCGGGGGCGCCCGGGTGCAGGCCCGGGTCTCGAACCGCTTCACCGCCGAGGGCCAGACGGCCCAGGCGGGGGCCTGGCTGGTCCTCTCGGACGACCAGGAGACCGCCGGGGGCAGCCGCATTCCGATCACGGGAGATCCGGCAACCACCTGGGCCTCCCAGGACCCCCTCGTGGGCACGACCGACGGTGGGGGCGTCGTGACGGCCGTGGGAGGCGGCGCGACCATGCTGGAGGCGACCTATGCCCTGCCCGGGGGTGACACCGTCTCCGGGACGGGACCCTTCTCGGTGGAACTCCCGCTGCCCGAGCGGGTCGAGGCGACGGTCACGGACCCGCGACTGGCCCTGTCGGAGGCCGACGTCTCGGCCACCCTGCTGGGGCTGCCGGTCACCCGCCAGATCCAGGTGCGGGTCTTCTTCGTGGATGGGACCTCCCGGGATTTCACCGCAGACCCCCGGACGGTCTATGACGCCATCACGGACGACCCCCAGGACCTCGTCACGGTGGACGATGTGCCGACCTGTGCCGGGGGCGATCCCGGTTGCGTGCCCGGTCTGGCCCGGTCCACCGGGAACGGCCACGGGCGCATGACGGTGCGCATCTCGTTCCCGGGGACCTATCTGGAGTCCGTCAGCACCTCCCTGGACCTCGAGGTGGTGACGCACCAGTCGATCGTCGTCGAGTCCTGGGAGTTGTTCACGCCAGCCGCAACCGCCCGGGTGGCCGAGCGGGTGCTGTCCTTCATCGAGGGAACGGGTGTGCGCCAGCGGTCCCGCCTGGAGGTCCTGAACACCTTCACCGACGGGTCGGTGCTGGACGTGACCCTGCACCCTGCAACCACCTTCATGGTCTATGACCGCGGCACCACGAATCCCAGACCGGGGGTGCTGTCCATTGGTGCCGGGGCACTGGTCACGGCCATCGCCGAAGGGGCCGTGGACGTGGTGGCCACCAACAGCGGTCATGACACCGCGCCACTGCCGATGGCGGTGGACTCGGCCCTGGAGGACGTCGAGTACCTGAACCTCTCCTATCCGCCCGGGGCCACCTTCCAGGGGGTCCGGGACCTCGGAACCGGCGCCATGTCCGTCTGGGGACGCTTCGCCGACGGCACCCGAAACCGCTTCACCGGGGCCGATCTGGTTCCGGGGCTGCTCTCGTTCGCCACGGCGGCCGTGGCCCCCTTCCCGGAACCCTACCTGACCATCGATGGGACGGGACTGGCCACGATCCGGGGCAACGGCCCGACGGACGTGCTGGTGGACGTGGACCCGGCCCGGGACACCGGAAATCCGTTCGACCCGTCGACGGTCCTCCGCCTGGCCGCGAACCTGCTGCCCGCCGTGGGCGACGTGGACCTGGGCCAGCCGACCGGCCTTCCCTTCCCGGACCGATCGGCCAACGAGTACTTCGACATGCCGGTCCGGGCCAACACCGGCTCGTCGGCCCTCGGAGGCATCGACCTGGAGGTCACCTACGACCCGGCGGTCCTGGAGGCCACGGGAGTCCGTGTCGGCAGCGGGATCCCCGGTGCGCTCTTTGCCGGCAACGTCTCCCAGCCGGGGACGGTCTTCCTGAACGCCACCCCGTCGGTCACCGGGGCTCCGGTCATCGGGAGCGGGGTCGAGGTGGCGGTGGTGACCTTCCGGGCCCTCAAGGGTGGGCCGCCTCCGGTCTTCAGCGCGATGGGAGGCACGATCCGGGGCTTCGTGGACCGGAATGGCCTGCCCATCGGCGGGGCGGTGCCGCGGCCGTTCGTGGCAGGGGCCGGGCTGCTGGACCCTGACAGTGACGGCCTCTTCGGCGATGCCAACGACGACGGTGAGTTCAGCATCGCCGACGTGCTGTTCATCCAGCAGATCACGGTCGTGCCGCCCCTGGTGGTCCCGAATCCCACCCAGGCGGCGCAGAGCGACATCTTCCCGGACGGGACGGTCGCAGTGACCGACGCCTTCTTCGGGTCCCAGTGCCTGGCCCGCCTGTCCCATTTCGTCGAGGCCACGGTGACTCCGGACCCGCTGCAGCCGGGACGGATGCGGATTCAGAACACCGTGGTGGATCGGGACCAGCAGCCTGTCTCGTCGGGCGTCCGGGTCCGCTACGAGGTCTCCCTGGTCCAGAACCGACCCACGGTGACCTTCACGAATCCCCATGTCGCGACGGCGAACGGGGTCCTCACCGAGGCCGTGCCGGTGGGCGCCGGGGTCTTCGAGACCTGGATGGGAGGACTCCTGATCCCTGAGTCGGGCATGGGGCTCGTGGTCATCCTGGACGTGCTGGACGTCAACGGGAACGTGGTCAACTCGACGGCCTTCCTGGAGACCCCGGTGCTGGACCCCCAGGCCCGGTTCGTGCCTCTGGTGACGTTTGATTTCGATGGGTGCCTGGCCGTGGACACCACCTGCGACGGGATCGACGACGACTGCGACGGCCAGACCGACGACGACTACGTGCCGGTGGCCCTCTGCGGCGTGGGGGTCTGTGCGACCAACGTCACGCCGTCCTCCTGCACGAACGGGGTCGAGACGCCCTGTGAGCCCGGTCCGCCCCTGGGATCCACCGACGAAACCTGCGATGGAGTGGACGACGACTGCGACGGGCAGGCGGACGACGACTACGTGCCCGTGACGGTCTGTGGCGTGGGGGTCTGCGCGGCCACCGCGACGCCGTCCTCCTGCGACGGGGGGACCGAGACACCGTGCCAGCCCGGGACTCCGGCGGCTACGGACGGGGACTGCGACGGGCAGGACGACGACTGCGATGGCGTGGTCGATCAGCAGGCCTGCCGGGATGGGCTGGCCTGCACTCCCGACGGAGACCCCTGTGACGATGGAAACCCGCTGACCGAGTCCGATCGCTGCCAGGCGGGGACCTGCCAGGGGCGCATCGCCGACTGCTCGCCCTTCATCCCGATGGATCAGGCGGTGGCGGTCAGCGACGTCGCCCTTGGTCAGAGCGGTTTCCCGGGGCAGGGGCTCGACATCGACGGGGACCCGGCCACCTGTGCCCCCCTCGAGAGCGGCCTGGGGGTCTCCCCCTGGTGTTCCGACGGAATCGACAACGGCCTGTCGGTCGTGGAGGCCCTGGTGAATCCCTTCGCCGAGGACTTCCTGGCCGGGTTCACTCAGGGAAGCGTGCTGGCATCCTTCCACTTCGCCCGGTTCGATGGCGAGCCGTTCCTGCTGCCCCTGGCCCTGGGCGAGGTGACGCCTCCCGGGGCCTGCGACCCCAAGGAGGGCGGATGCGACTACACGCTGGCCCGGTGGAACTTCGACGACCTCTGCCAGCCCCGCTATGCCTTCGACAATGCCCGCATTCTTGGGGATCACCTGACCGCTGGCGGGCCCGGGCATGACTTCCGGATGGAGACCCGCTACGGGGTGCCGATCACGGTCTTCGGCGCCCAGGTCGATGCCCGACTGGTGTTCCGAGGCGGGCGCATCACGGCCGTCGCCTCGGCCAGCCTGGCCGGTGCGGCGGTACGCCCCGACGAGGCCTGGGCCTTGCTGGACGCCGCGAGACCCGGCCCCGACGACCAGGTGCTGCTGCCGCCCTATCCCTACACGAAGGGCTTCGTCCGGGACCTCCTGTGGAACGTCCTGGTCCCGGATGTCGATACGGACGGGGACGGGGCCGCTGATGCGGTCTCCTTTGGCCTGCTGTTCCAGGCCCTGGGGGCCGGGGTCAACGGCGTCGGGACTCCCTGCACCCGCGACGAGGAGTGCGATGACGGCAATCCCTGCACGGCGGACCTCTGCCTGCCGGAGGCCGGCTGCTCCCATCCCTTCCAGCAGGTGGCCTGCGACGACGGGGACCCCACGACGATCGGGGACCTCTGCATCGACGGCGTCTGCCAGGGACGGTTCCGGGACTGCTCGGCCGAGATCACGGTCGGGCCGATGGTGGCTCTGGCGAATCCCACCATCGGCCGCAGCGGCTTCCCGGGCCAGGGGCTCGACATCGACGGGGATCCGACCACGTGCGCCCCGGAGGAGAGCGGTCTTGGGGAGAGCCCCTGGTGCTCCGACGGGATCGACAATGCCCTGGCCGTGGTGGAAGGCATCGCGAATCCCATGGTTGCCCAGTGGTGGGCCATGCCCTGGGGCACCTTCCTGGCGGACTTCCGGGAGGCCCGATTCGACGGGGAGCCCTTCCCGGTCTTCCTCTACCTGGGCAACGTGAAGGGTGGGTCCTCGTGCGACTTCCACACGGATACCTGCGTCTTCGACCTGCCATACTGGAACTTCGATGCGGAGTGTCGGCCCATGTTCCAGGTCACGGCCCGGATCGAGGGGGATCGGATCCGGGTCGGTGGCCCGGGCACCGACTGGCATGTCCGGACGGACTTCGGGGCCAGCAGCCAGGAGTACGTCCTGTATGACATCCAGGCTGATGGTCGGGTCGTGGTCCAGCAGGGGAGGGTCGTGGGGGTCCGACAGGGCACCATTCTGGGAGGCGCGATCCGGGTCGCCGATGCCCTGAAGACCCTCGACGAGGCCTTCCCGGGCGGGGATGACGTCGAGGTGCTGCCCGGCTACACGAAGGGGTTCGTGCGCAACGTGTTCACGAACGTCCTGCAGCCGGACATCGACACGAACGGCGACGGGCGGCCCGACGCCGTGTCGCTGGGGGTCCTGATCGGGGCCACGACGGCTCAGGGGGGCGACTATCGGGTCGCATGCGCATCGGCGGCGGACTGTGACGATGGCAATCCCTGCACCGCCGACGGGTGCACGATCGGAACCGGGTGCTATCACAACTGGGTCACGACGGTCTGCGACGACGGGGACCCCCTCACCGAGGGGGACCGTTGCATGGAGGGGCGCTGCATCGGGACCATCGCCGACTGCAACCCGTTCCTGCACGTCGGGGACCTCGTGGCGGTGAACGGCTTCTCGGTGGGCCAGAGCGGGTTCCCGGGGGACGGGCTCGACCTGGATGGAGACCCGACGACCTGCGCCCCGGCCGAGAGCGGCCTCGGGGTGTCCCCCTGGTGCTCCGACGGCATCGACAACGAGGTGGCGGTGGTCGAGGCCCTGGCGAACGACCTGGCATCTCGACTGCTCCAGGACTTCCACTGGGGGACCTTCCTGCTGGACTTCGGCCGCCATGACGGCACCGAGAATCCCTTCGACCTGCCGGTCTATGCCGGGTCCGTGCGGTGGCAGGATGGGGATTGCGACTTCCAGTCGGAGTCCTGCACCTTCGACCTGCCCTACTGGAACTTCACGCCCTCCTGCGACCCCGACGCGGTGCTGCCCCGGGCCCGGATCGTCGGGGATCGGCTGACCGCCGGCGGACCCGGGACGACCTACCGGATCCGGACCTGGATCAACGGTCCCGTCTCATTCCTGATCCATGACCTGCAACTGGACGGGCGCGTCGTCCGGCGCGGCGGGCGCATCGCCGGGCTGACCGGGGACAGCCTCTTCGGCGGGGCCATCCGGCTGTCGGATGCCCTCCTGCTGCTGGACATGGGGGCCCCCGGCCCCGACAGCGTCGAGGTGTACCAGGGGCTGACCAAGGGCTTCATCCGGGACGTGCTGACCACGGTGCTGCAGCCGGACGTGGACGTCAACGGCGACGGGGTGCCGGAGGCCGTGTCCTTCGGCGCCCGGTTCTCGGCCCTCAGCGCCTCGGTGGGGGAGGTCCGGGCCCGCTGCGTGGCCGACGCCGATTGCGATGACGGGAATCCCTGCACCTACGACGGGTGCTACCGGGATACGGGGTGCTTCCACACCTACCTCCAGGGCTTCTGCGACGATGGGGATCCCCTGACGCTGCTGGACGTCTGCGAACAGGGGGTCTGTCGGGGACGGATCCCCGACTGTTCGTCCCGGGTGACCTTCGGGGACCTCGTTGCCGCCAATGACGTGTCGGTGGGGATCAGTGGCTTCCCGGGCCAGGGCCTGGACCTGGACGGCCGGCCCGAGACCTGCGCCCCCGATCAGAGCGGCCTGGGCCAGACCCCCTGGTGCTCGGATGGGATCGACAACGCGGTGGCGGTGGTCGAGGGGATCGTGAACCCCGTCCTGGCCGACGTGCTGGCCGGGGTCCGGGACTCGACGATCCTGGCGGACTTCCGATACCTGCGGACCGACGGCGAGCCCTTCCTGCTCCCCCTCTACATCGGGATTCGCGACCGGAACACCGACTGCGATTTCCACCGGGACAACTGCACCTTCGGCATTCCCTGGTGGAACTTCGATGGCCAGTGCAGCCCGGAGTGGGGATTCGCCAATGCCCGGGTGGTGGGGGATCGCCTGACCGCCGGCGGTCCTGGCTACGACATGCCCCTGGCGACGATCTTCCAGGGGGAACCCATCCGGGCCGTGCTCCACGATGTCCAGATGGACGCCAGGCTGTCCTTCCGGGAAGGCCGGGTGGTCGGCATCCGGGTGGGGTCCCTGGTCGGCGGGGCCTTGCGGCAGGCCGATGGGCTGATGCTGCTGGACCGGGTGTTCCCGGGGCCGGAGACCGTCGAGGTCCAGCCGGGGATCACGAAGGGATTCGTCCGGAACCTGATGACCCACGTGGTCCTGCCGGACATGGACACCGATGGCGACGGGATTCCCGAGTCCTGGTCCCTGGGCCTGAGGGTGTCGGCCCTGGAGGCCTTCCCGGGCGGCGTGATGGCCCGCTGCGGGACCGGGCTGCCCTCCTGCGACGACGGCAACCCCTGCACCGAGGACCTCTGCGACTTCGAGGAGGGGTGCCGCCACCGGTTGTGGCACATCGCCTGCGATGACGGCCTGCCCTGGACCGTCGGGGATCACTGCGAGGCGGGGGTCTGCTCGGGAGTCGTGCCGGACTGCATGGGGCTGCCAGTCATCGCGGACGCGGCGCGGCTCGACACGCTGGTGCCAGGCATCGCGGGCATCCCCGGGGAGGGGCTCGACGTGGACGGGGACCCGGCCACCTGTGCCCCGACGGTGCTCCAGGGGGCGTCCATCCCCTGCTCGGATGGCATCGACAACGCCCTGTCCCTGGTCGAGCCGCTGATCTCCCCGCTGCTGACCGAGTCCTTCCTGGGCTTCGACAACCTGACCGTGCTGGGGGACTACTCGGCCATGGTGGAAGGCGGCCTGCGGTTTTCGCTGCCGATGTACCACGGGGTCCGGGTGGACCCCGCCTGCGACCCCGACGTGCAGACCTGTTCATGGCGGGTTCCGCGGTACTCGCTGGATGCCCAGTGCGGGCCCCTCTACGTCCTGGAGGACGCAAGGCTGCAGGATGGCGTGTTGACGGCAGGGTCCGTCAGCGGGCGGATTCGGGTCTTCGGGGAGCGAGATGGCCAGACCTGGTCGCTGGTCGTCCATGCCCCGAGATTCCGGGCCGTGATGCCTCCGGGGCCTGCAGGGGCCTTCGAGGGGATCTTCGCCGGAGCCGTCCGCCTGTCGGACCTGGAGTCCGTGCTGGACGTGCTGTACCCGGGACCCGACTCGGTTCCGGTCGAGGGCGGCTACACGAAGGGATACGTCAAGGACGTCCTGCGGCACGTCCTGGTGGCCGACATCGACACCGACGGCGACGGCATGCCCGACGCCCTCTCCTTCGGCACCCGCTTCGGGACCACCGACGCGATCGTGCCCTGATGCCCGGGTCCTGAGTCTCCCCTGGATGGATGACCGGAGGAATCGCGACATGCACGCAGATCTCATGGGTCGGGGACGCCGCCTTGCACTGGGGCTGGTCCTCGGGATGGCCTGCGGGTCCATGACGGCCGGCTGCGGTGGATCGGCGGCCCCGGGAGGGGGCCCTGACCTGTCGGGGGCGGCGGACCTGGGGCCCTCGGTGGACCTCCTGGCCGCCGACCTCCCGGGGGACCTCCTGGCCGACCTTCCCAGGACCGACCCGGGCCTTCCGGACCTGTCGGGGGGCGCCGACCTCCCCGGCGGCACGAGCGAGGATGTCCTGGAACCGGGCGATTCGGATTCCGAGGAACCGGACGGGTCAGGGGCGGACCCGGGACCCCCCTGCACGAACTATCACGCCGACCGGGACGGGGACGGTCATGGGGACGATCAGGACGTGCGGTGCCTGGTTCGCCCCGAAGGGGTGTATCAGGCCCTCGGGGGCGGAGACTGCGATGATGACAACCCGGACGTGCATCCCGGCATGACCGAGGACTGCTTCACTCCGGAGGACGACGACTGCGACGGGGACACGAACGGTCGGGACGCCCTGGGATGCCGGCCATTCTTCATCGACGCCGACGGCGATGGATGGCATCTCCCCGGCGAGGTACCGGAGTGCTGGTGCCGGGCGCCCGAGGGGATGGGTCAGACTCGGGAGGGCGATTGCGATGACCACGACCCCCTGGTGCATCCCGGGGCCCCGGACCCCTGTGACGGCATCGACCAGGACTGTGATGGGAGGACGGACCAGGATGCGTGCCCCCTCCGGGTGTACTACTGCGACGAGGACGGGGACGGCGTCCGGTCGGTCATCGCCTCGGGGTTCTGCGCGACCTGGCAGTGCGTGCCCGGGGGCTGCCTCGAGGAGGCCGGGACCGATTGCGACGACCAGCGGCCCGAGGTGCGGCCGGGGGCCGACGAGGTCTGTAACGGGATCGATGACGACTGCTCAGGCGGAGCCGACGGCCCGGGGGTCTGCCCGGAGCGGGTCTTCCATTGCGACCGCGACGAGGACGGAGACTTCTCGCTGGCCGCATCCGGGTCCTGCGAGTCCTTCCAGTGCATCCCGGCAGGGTGCCGGGAGGACCCGGGGACCGACTGCAATGACCGGGACCCTGCCATTCATGTCGGCGTGACGGAGACCTGCAACGGGGTGGACGACGACTGCTCGGGCGGGGCCGACGGCCCGGGGGTCTGTCCGGATCGGGTCTTCCATTGCGACCGGGACGGCGACGGGGTGGCATCGGTCGCCGCGTCGGGCACCTGTCATGCCTATCGGTGCGTCCCCGAGGGGTGCCAGGAGATGCCCGGGGCCGACTGCGACGACGGACGGTCCGACATCCACCCCGGAGCCATCGAGGTCTGCAACGGGGTGGACGACGACTGCTCCGGCGAGACCGACGAGGGAGAGGCATGCCCGTTGACGGTCTTCTACTGCGACCGGGACCAGGACGGCTTCCGGGCCCTGGCCCCCTCGGGGACCTGTCGCGGGGAGGCGTGCGTGCCCTGGGGGTGCATGGAAGATCCCGGCGATGACTGCGATGACCGGGACCCGGCCGTGCACCCCGGCGCGGTGGAGACCTGCAACGGTCGGGACGACGACTGCGACGGCCAGCCAGACCCGCCGGGAGTCTGTCCGGATCGGGTCTTCTATTGCGACCGGGACGGCGATGGGGTCGTCTCCCTCGAGGAGTCAGGTCACTGCGGCTCCCATGGGTGTGTCCCCGCCGGTTGCCAGGAGACTCCCGGGCAGGATTGCGACGACCATGACCCCCAGGTTCTGCCTGGGGCCGGGGAGGACTGCGGCACGCCCTGGGACGACGACTGCGATGGGGCGACCGATTTCGAAGGGGCCCGGGGCTGCCGGGTCTTCGGTGTTGATGGCGATGGCGACGGCTTCTTCGCGGACCACGCCGAGATGGCCTGCCGGTGCGTTCCGGTGGCTCCATTCACGGGCACCGCCGGCGGTGACTGCAACGACGATCGGTCCGAGGTCCATCCCGGGGCCGTGGAGGTCTGCAACGGGGTGGACGACGACTGCGACGGGGACGTGGACAACCAGGGGCAGTGCCTTGTGGTGTACTACTGCGACCTGGATGGGGACTTCTATCTGTCGGCAAGCCCATCGGGGGCCTGTCCCGAGTTCGGCTGCATGCCCGAGGGGTGCCGGGCGGTGCCCGGGCGGGATTGCGATGATGCGAACCCGGCGGTTCATCCCGGGGTCCCGGAGGACTGCGACACTCCCTGGGATGACGACTGCAACGGGAGCGCCGACGCAGTGGGAGCGCCCCACTGCCAGGCCTTTCATCGGGACCTGGATCGAGATGGCCACGGACATCCAGGACTGTGGGAGTGTCGGTGTCTTCCCAGGGTTCCCTTCCTGGTCCCGGCGGATCAGGCCGACGACTGCAACGACAATGATTCGGCGGTGTACCCGGGTGCGGTGGAGGTCTGCAATGGTCTGGATGACGACTGCGACTCGGTGGCCGACGGGCCGGGCGTCTGTCCGGTGACTTCCTTCTGGTGCGACCAGGATCGGGACGGTACCAGATCCTCGACCGTCTCGGGGACCTGTAACACCTGGCAGTGCCTTCCTGCCGACTGTGGAATCCTGCCGGGATCCGACTGCGACGACCATGACCCGGCGGTGCATCCCGGGGCCGTCGAGGTGTGCAATGGCCTCGACGATGACTGCGACGGGGTGGCCGACGGTTCGGGCATCTGTCCGGTCCAGGTGTACTGGTGCGACCGGGATGGCGACGGGTACCGGTCCTCGACCGTCTCGGGGACCTGTGAGACCTGGCGCTGCGTGCCGGCCGGCTGTGGGACGGAGCCGGGGGACGACTGCGCCGACGGCCATCCGGCCATTCATCCTGGGGCCGTGGAGGCCTGCGACGGCATCGACAACGACTGCAATGGGGTCGCGGACCCGCCGGGGACCTGTCCCCGTCAGACCTGGTTCTGCGACGGCGACCAGGATGGGTTCCCATCCGACCGGCCCAGCGGCTCCTGCGACTGGTTCGGATGCGTGCCGCCCGACTGTGCCACCGCCCCGGGTTCCGACTGCGATGACGGCGATTCCCTGGTCCATCCGGGGGCGCCGGAGACCTGCAATGGCCTGGACGACGACTGTGACGGGCAGCGGGACGGCCCGGGGGTCTGTCCCACCTGGGCCTTCCACTGCGACCAGGACCGGGACGGCTTCCTGGCGCTGGCCCCGACCGGGACGTGCCAGTTCCATGGCTGCGTGCCTGTCGGATGCTCCCTGGAACCGGGGCCAGACTGCGATGATGGGCGGCCGACGATCCGTCCTGGGGCCCCGGAGGTCTGCAACGGCACCGATGACGACTGCAACGGGGTGACCGACGAGGGCACCTGCTGGATTGACGGGGGATGCGTGGACGCCGGCCGGGTCCATCCCCAGGACCCCTGCCGATGGTGCGACCCCGCGGTGGATCCGGGGGTCTGGTCGCCGGCCGACGGGAGGCCCTGCGACGACGGCCGGTCCTGGACCGTGAACGACGTCTGTGCCTCGGGAACCTGCAGCGGCGTCCTGCCGGATTGCTTCGGGAGCCTGACCTTCGGCGATGCCCTCCGGACCCAGACCCTGCTGGTCGGCGACGATGGGAACCCGGGCGAGGGCCTCGACGTGGACGGCAACCCCGCGACCTGCCAGCCCCAGGGGTCCTATCCCGACGGACGGCCACAGTGCAGCGCCGGGATCGACAACAAGGCCGCCCTGGTGGACGAGGTGGTCAACCAGGAACTGCCGGGGGCCCTGACCAGTGGGTCCGTCCACCTGATCCTCGAGTTCCGGGGGTTCCGGTCCGGAGGCACGCCGGAGGTCTTCTTCTACCAGGGCGAGAAGGAAGACCCGGCCTGCAACCATCGCCTGCCCGGGTGTGCCTATCGGGTCCCGGCCTCGGCCTTCGATGGGGCGTGTCGGCCTCGGATGACGCTGGCCCCGGTGACCCGACAGGGAGACCGGGTGCGGGCGGGAGGTCCAGGGTCCCTCCTGCCGCTGTCGATGCCTCTGGTGGGGTCCACCGTGCTGTCGGTCACCCTGTACCACGCGGCAATGGATGGCACGTTGAGCACCGACGGCGCGGGCCGGATCGTGTCCTTCCAGGGGATCCTGGCCGGCGCCATGCGCAAGGCGGATCTGTTCGCGGCCCTGGAACAGGTCCCCGACGACCAGTTGCCGGTGCCCCGGGACCAGATCCTGATCCTGCTGAACCTGTTGCTGCGACCCGACATCGACACCGATGGGGACGGGAATGCCGACGCGATCTCGCTGGGGCTCAAGGCGACCGCCGATGCGGCCATCCTCTCGGGGGTGACGATTCCCTGATCAGGTGTCTCGGGGCCTGATCGGGCCTTCCGGGCCCTGCAGCCCCGGATCGGAATCCGGCCGCCCGCAGGCCTCTCGAGTCGCCGTCGGATCCGGACAGAACGTCGATCGGTCCTCGCTGCCCGGTCACAGGCGTGCGGCACAGGGCGCCCGGGGACCTGTCTCCGAGGTTCCCGGCCTCATGGTCAGGGGAAGGGGTCCCCAAGGCACCGCGAGGCGGGGGACCTACTCCCGCTCCAGGATGAGGAACTCGACCCGTCGGTTGCGCTGCCGATTCTCCTCGGAGGTGTTCGGGACGAGGGGCCGGGAGGGGCCGTAGCCCGCTGTGTCGAGGCGGGAGGGGGCGACTCCCCGACGGACCAGGGCCTGACGCACCGCCTCGGCCCGGCGCTGGCTCAATCCCTGGTTGTACCGTTCGGTGCCGCTGTCGTCGGTATGCCCCTCGATCCGGACCTTCCGGATCTCGGGATGGGCTGCCAGGGCCGCGGCGACCTGATCGACCACGGGCTGCGATTCGGGCCGGAAGGCGACACTGTCGAACTCGAAGAAGATGGGCTCCCGCAGCTCGATCCGTTCCTGCTGGACGACCACCTTCGGGGGACAGCCGTCGGGGGTGCCGGGCGCCGGCTGGTCCGGGCAGGCGTCCCGGGGGTCCGGGATCCCGTCTCCATCGGTATCCGGGCATCCCTGGTACCGGGCCTCGCCCTGGAGGTCCGGGCATGCATCGTCAGGGTCGGCCACGCCGTCGCCGTCCCGGTCGGGGCATCCCTTCAAGGCCTCCGAACCTGGCTGGTCCGGGCACCGGTCCCGGAGGTCGGGGATGCCGTCGCCGTCCCGATCCGGGCAGCCGTTCGTCGTCGCGGGGCCCGGGTCGTCAGGGCACCGGTCCTCCCCGTCGGGGACGCCGTCGCCGTCCCGGTCGGGCGGGGGCGGCGGCGTGCAACCGCACTCCGGGGATTTCCCTTCGTAGCCGACCTGGACGACGCCCCGGAAGACCGGGCTCCCGAATCCCTTCAAGGGCCCGCCGCCGGCCGCCGCGGTGAGGATCACTCCCCCGGCCCGGCCCCGCAGGCCTCCCATCAGGTCCAGCTGGTTGTCGTAGTCCGACCGGAATGGCCGGGTCAGCGAGGTTCGGAACTCCAGCGTTCCGATGCCCTCCAGTCGCCCGCAGAGCAGCGGCGCGACCAGGGCGGCCCCGAGAAGGGCCTGGTGCCCGGCCTCGTGGACGGGTGCACCATTCTGGATGAAATCCACGGGCTTCTTGAGTCGCACCCCCAGGTTCAGGGCCACCGTCCAGCCGTTTCCCTGCCAGTCCAGGATCACCTGGGGCGTCCCCGTCACCAGTTCGTCCCCGGCGTAGATGGCCTTCGTCGCCGTGGGAAAGGTCAGGTCCGCCGCCAGGGCCAGACCGAAGCCTCGCCCGTTTCCGCCGAGGATCCGCCCCTTGATGCCCAGGCGCAGGTCCGACAGGGCCACGTCGGTGCTCCCGGGGGAGTCCACCAGGGCCAGGGGGATGCCGACGCCGACACTGAGCCAGTCCGTGAAGGCCACGTTGCCGTACACGGTTGTCAGGAAGAGGTGCCGGACCAGGTCCGGGCCGCCCTCCACCGCCAGGGGCCGGAAGGCGTAGTCGAGCCAGGCGCCGGCGCCCCATCCCCACTGGCGGTAGGTGCTGGCGGTTCCGACGGCCAGCACGTCGCCCCCATGGAGGGACAACCGCGACAGCCCGATGTGAATGGCTTCTCGGGCCCGGCCGGTGAAGGGCAGGACCAGGACCGCCAGGAGGATCTGGGTCCAAATGCACCATCGAGGCAGGAGCATCCGCCAGGCTCGCATCCAAGACTCCGCCTTGAGATGTTTCAAGGGTATTTCGATTCCGATCTCCTGGCAAGGAAATGGGAGTCCGGACCATTCCGCGGAGGCCGATGGTTCACGCGGATTGGGGCGGGTGAAATGCCTGGGGTTCCGGGACTGGATGAAGGTTCCTCCAGACTCAGGACAGCCGCACGCCAGCATCCGTCGGCCCCCAGGACTCCTCGGGCCTTCTACCGTCCGTCAAACAGGTTCCCGGGGCCTTCGGACGGGGATGGCATCGTCCTTGCTAGGCAACCCGGCGCTTCGGAATGGCCCGGAGCGATTGGCGACTTGAGGAACGGCAACGGAAGGAGAAATCGGCATGGAAGGCAAGCGACAGGTCGCCCCCGCCGAGGGGAAACTGGGCGTGATGGTGGTGGGCATGGGCGCCGTGGGAACCACCCTGATGGCCGGGGTGTACCTGGTCCGGAAGGGGCTCGCGAAGCCCATCGGCTCGGTGACCCAGATGGGGACCATCCGGCTGGGCAAGCGGACCGAGAACCGGACCCCGAGGATCAAGGACTTCGTGCCGCTGGCGGACCTGGACGACATCGTGTTCGGCGGCTGGGACATCTTCGACGAGTCGGCCTTCGAGTCGGCCAGCCATGCGGCGGTGCTCTCCCGGGAACACCTGGAGATGGTGAAGGAGGAACTGTCGGCGGTGCGGCCGATGAAGGCCGTCTTCGACCAGAACTACGTCCGTCGGCTCCACGGGACCCACGTGAAGTCGGGCGCCAGCAAGTACGACCTGGCGACCCAGTTGATGGACGACATCGCCCGGTTCCGGACCGAGAACGGCCTCAGCCGGGTCGTGATGATCTGGTGCGCCTCCACCGAGGTCTTCATCCCGGTGTCGGACGTCCACCGGGACCTGGAGGCCTTCGAGGCGGCCCTGAAGAGCAACCATCCGGACATCGCCCCCTCGATGATCTACGCCTACGCGGCCCTGAAGGCCGGCGTGCCCTTCATCAACGGCGCCCCGAACCTCTCGGTGGACTGCCCGGCCCTCTACCACTACGCCGAAAAGCGGCGGATCCCCGTCTGCGGCAAGGACTTCAAGACCGGCCAGACCCTCATGAAGACCATCCTGGCCCCGGGGCTCAAGGCCCGGATGCTGGGTCTCGCCGGGTGGTACTCGACGAACATCCTGGGCAACCGGGACGGGGAGGTGCTGGACGACCCCGGGTCCTTCAAGACCAAGGAGGAGTCCAAGCTCTCGGTGCTGGACACGATCCTGCGGCCGGACCAGTTCCCGGACCTCTACGGCAACTACACCCATCTGGTCCGGATCAACTACTACCCGCCCCGGGGGGACAACAAGGAGGGCTGGGACAACATCGACATCTTCGGGTGGCTGGGCTACCCGATGCAGATCAAGGTGAACTTCCTGTGCCGGGACAGCATCCTGGCGGCGCCGGTGGCCCTGGACCTGGTCCTGCTGACGGATTTGGCCCAGCGGGCGGGCATGGGGGGCATCCAGGAGTGGCTGTCCTTCTTCTTCAAGAGCCCGATGCACCAGGAGGGCCTCTATCCCGAGCACGACCTCTTCATCCAGCAGATGAAGATGAAGAACACGCTGCGGTGGATGATGGGCGAGGACCTGATCACCCACCTGGGCGTCGAGTACTACCACTTCTACGAGGACCGGTGACCTTCCGGTCCGGTCGGGGCCTCCGGGCCCCCGGCCGGTGACCGCCGTGGCATCCCGCCGAGGGGAGGACCGATGCAGTTCCTGGTCATGCCGGCCCAGGGGGCCTTCCGAGGAACGTTGCTGGGCCTGACTCTGGAGGAGCGATCCCGGCGGATGCTCCGGGCCGCAGGGCTGGAGGAGGCCCCGGAGTGGGCCGGTCCGGGTCCCCTGGTGGTCCATCCCGCTGAGGTCGTCGGTCCCGGGGCCCTGGGAAAGGCCGTCGCGGCGGTTCCTGTGGCTGCCGATGCGGTGGTGGCGCTGGTCCCCGGGGGGGACTCGGATGGGCGCCCGATCCTGCTCCTGGGGGAGGAGGTCCGGCGGCGGCTGTCTGACCGGGCCGGGGTCCTGGACGGAGCGTTTGGGATGGCCCTGGCGGCGGTAGGGGAACGGCGGGTCCTGGAGGTCCCGGCGGCCGTGGTGCGGGATGCCCGGGAGGCGGCCCGGGCCCGGCGCCTGCTGCTCCAGGCCCTCCGGAAGCCCATTGACGGGCTGGTCTCCCGGACCCTGAATCGCCCGGTGAGCATCCGGGTCTCTGCCCTCCTGTCCGGGACGCCCCTCACGCCCAACCACCTGTCGGTGATCTCCTTCGGGATCGCCCTGCTGGGCGCCCTGGGCATGGCGACGGGTCATTTCGTGATCGGGGCGCTGGTGATGCACGTGGCGTCGGTCCTCGACGGGTGCGACGGGGAGATCGCCCGGCTGAAATACCTGTCATCCCGGATCGGCGGGTGGCTGGACACGATCTTCGACGACGTGTCGAACAACGTCTTTGCCCTGGCGACGGGCATCGGCCTGTGGCGGTTCCGGGACGGCGATGCCACGGGACGGGTGCTGCTGGGGCTGGCGGTGGCGGGGTTTCTGCTGGCGGTGCCCACCGTGGCGACCACCTACCGACGCCTGGTCCGCCGGGGGACCTCCGATTCCGGCGCCCTGGACTACAGCGGCGGCGAGTCGGCCTCGGCGCTCCGGCGGGCCGTGACGCGCTGGCTGGCCCCCCTGGTCAAGCGGGACACCTACCTGCTGATCTTCCTGGGCATGGCCATCGCCGGGATCCCCTGGGCCATCGTGGTCTTCTACTTCCTGGGGGCCCTGGGGGCGGCGGCGACCCTGCTGTCGGACCGGGAGGCCCTCCGGGAGGCCTGGGGGCCTCGCTGACCGGACGTGCTACACTCGGACCCCGTGACTCCCGGTCGGAGGGGCGCCGGTGCACTCGCTGCCGATGGGATTGGCCCTGGCCCTGTATGGGGTCGCCTCGGTCTTCCACCTCCTGAGTCTCTCCCGGGTCTGGGAGCGGGCCATCCGGTTCGCCAGGCCGATCCTGGCCGTGGCGGTCCTGGCCCACCTGCTGGCCATCGGACACCAGCACCTGGGCCACTTCCCGCCGCCCATCACCGCGGTGTCGTCGATCCTGAATCTGGCGCTCTTCGTGGGGATGCTGGCCTTCGTGATGGCCGACCTCTTCCGGGAGCGGCGACTGCTCGGGGCGATGCTCGCTCCCCTGGCGACACTGGTCCTGGCGACCCTCTTCCACCATGCCGCGGGCCAGCCTCCGGCGCGGCTCGCCTTCATGCGCTTCGTGACCCCGGTTCACATCGTCACCTCGGCCATTGGATTCGCCTGCTTCGCCGTGGCCGCCGCAGCGTCGGTGATGGCCATCGTGGCCGACTTCCGGTTGCGCAACCGCCGGGGCCACGGCTGGCCCCCGCTGCCGCCCCTGGCCCGCCTGGAGACCTGGGCCGCCACGGCCCTCCGGATCGGCTATCCCTTCTACACGGTGGGGATCCTCCTCGGGGGCGTCTGGGCATGGTTCTCCGGGGACCACGGGGCCCTGCTGCTGCCCGAGTACCTCCTGGGAGTCGCGGTCTGGGTTCTCTTCGGGGGAAGCGTGCTGCTGTCGGCGACCTGGGGATTCCGGGGGCGCAGATTCGCGGTGCTGACCACATTGGGGTTCGCGGCGACGCTTCCCATCGTCTTGATGTATGCCCTCCGGAGGCTCGGCTGATGGCGGCTCCCGTCTTCGGGCTGATCGGGCTCTCCCACCGGACCGCCGATGTCGCCGTCCGGGAGCGGATGGCCCTGGACGAGGAGGCCCGCGTGCGCCTTCACGAGGGCCTCGAGGAGGCGGGGATTGCCGAGTCGGTCGTCCTGAGCACCTGCAACCGGACGGAGATCTACGGCGTCGGGCGGCCGGGGATGGACGTGGAGCGGACCGAGAGGGCCCTCGTGGAGGTCCTGTGCAGGAACCGGGGGGTTCCTGTGGCGGCCGTCCAGGCCCACCTCTACCGGATGCGGGGGATCGACGGGGTGCGGCACCTGTTTCGGGTCGCGGCGGCCCTGGACAGTCTCGTGATCGGGGAGCCCCAGATCCTGGGGCAGGTGAAGGACGCCTATCGGGCCGCGCTGGAGCAGGGGAGGGTCGGGCCGCTGCTGGCGCGCTTCTTCGAGAAGGCCTTCAAGGTCGCCAAGGAGGTCCGGACCGACACCGAGGTGGGCAGCGGCCAGGTGTCGGTGGGGTCCATCGCCGTGGATCTGGCCCGCCAGGTCTTCGGGAACCTGGGGGAGTCCACGGTGCTGCTGCTGGGGGCCGGCGAGATGGCCGAGGCGGTGGCGAGGGCCCTGTCGGCGGCCGGAGCCCGCCAGGTGGTGGTGGCGAACCGGACGCTGGAGCGGGCCATGGTGGTCGCCGAGCGCCACGGCTGGACGGGGCGCTCCCTGGAGGACCTCTCGGGACTCCTGGTGGAGGCGGACGTCGTGATCGCCTCCCTCGGGGCGCCCCAGTGGGTCGTGGACCAGGCCCGGATGCGGGAGGCCCTCCGAAGTCGTCGGAATCGGCCGGTCTTCCTGGTGGATATCGCGGTGCCCCGGGTCGTGGAGCCGTCCATCGCCCGGATGGAGGGGGCCTATCTCTACAACCTGGACGACTTCCAGGAGGTGGTGCAGGGGCACCTCCGGCGCCGGGCTGCGGACCTCTCGAAGGCCGAGGGGATCATCGCCCGGGAAGTCGAGGGGATGCAGCGCTACCTCCGGGTGCTGGAGGTGCAGCCGGTGCTGGCGGCCCTGGGGCAGCGGGCCGCGGAGATCCGGGAGCGGGAGGTCGCCCGGGCGATCCGGGAACTGCCGCAGGACTCGCCGGAGGTCCGGAAGGTGATCGAGGGACTGGGGCATTCCCTGGCGTCCAAATTGATGCACGACCCCCTCTGCGTGCTGCGGGAGTCGGCCTGGAGCGGCGAGGGAGGGGACGTTGCCGAGGCGGCCCGGAGGCTCTTCCGGCTGCCGGAGGACGGGGCGGAATCGGGGCAGGAGGCCCGGGCTCCGGCCGTTGGAGAGGAGAAGACATGCGGCCATTGACCATCGGGACCCGGGGGAGCGCCCTGGCCCTGCGACAGACCGCAATGGTGGCCGAGGCCCTGGGCCGCGCGGGATGGGAGGTCAGGGTGGAGGTCATCCACACCCGGGGCGACCGGATCCTGGATGTGCCGCTGGCCAAGGTGGGCGGCAAGGGGCTCTTTGTGAAGGAGATCGAGGAGGCCCTGCTGGATCGGCGGTGCGACCTGGCGGTCCACAGCCTCAAGGACGTCCCGGCGGACCTCCCCGATGGATTGATGCTGGGGGCCTGCCTGGCCCGGGAGGTCCCCTTCGATGCCCTGATCTCTCGGTGGGGGCCCACGCTGGAGGGGCTTCCGGACGGGGCCCGGGTCGGGACGTCGAGCCTGCGGCGACAGGCGCAGTTGCTGGCGGCACGGCCGGACCTGCAGGTGGGCAGCCTCCGGGGAAACGTCGAGACGCGGCTGCGGCGGTTCGACGAGGGCCTCGACGCGGTGATCCTCGCCGCCGCAGGGCTCCGGAGGCTCGGGATGGAGGACCGCATCTCGGGCCTGCTGGAGCCGCCGGGCTTCATCCCTGCGGCAGGGCAGGGGATCGTGGTGGTCGAGTGCCGGGAGTCGGACCGGGAGGTCCGGGAGGTCCTGGGGGCGAGCCTGGAGGACCCGGCCACCCGGGTGGTGATGCGGGCCGAGCGGGCCTTCCTCGCAGCGATGGAGGGCGGCTGCCAGGTGCCCCTGGGGGCCTGGGCCCGAGTGCGGGACGGGGGGCTTCGGATGGTGGGATTCCTGGCGCGGCCCGACGGGACGGACCTCCGCCGGGTCGAACGGAGCGGCGACCCGGGGGCCCCGGAGGACCTGGGACGGGAGGTGGCCTCGGCGCTGCTGGCACGGGGTGGGCGGGAGATCCTGGCATCCTTGCTGGAGCCCACGTGATGTCCGGCCTGGCGGGGAGGCGGGTCCTGATCACCCGGGACGCCGAGGAGGCGGCTCGGACCGCCGAGGCGGTCGCGGGACGCGGCGGCATCCCCGTGGTCTTTCCCTGCATCGCCTTCGAGGCGCCTGCGGACCCGGAGGCCCTCCGGCGAGCCGTGGCCCGTTGGCGAGAGTACGACCGGGTGGTGGTCACGTCGCCCCGGGGGGCCCGGGTGCTGTTGGAGCGGCTGGATCGTCTGGGAGAGTGGCCCGAGGCGGCGGAACGGGGGCGGTTCTTCGCAGTGGGCGAGGCCACGGCCCGGGTGCTCCGGAGGGGCGGTCTGCGGGACGTGCGGGTTCCCGGGCAGTGGCAGGGTGAAGGACTGCTGGAGGCCTTGCTGGCCGACGGGGCGGCCCGGGGACGCACGCTGCTGGTCCGTGCCGAGGAGGGCCGGGACGTGGTCCCCGATGGCATCCGGGCCGCGGGAGGCGCCGTGGACGTGGTGGCCGCGTACCGGACGGTCCGGGTCACCCACTCCGAGACCGCCGTCGAGGGACTGCTGGCCGGGACGCCTCCGGACCTGGCGCTGTTCTTCAGCCCCTCGGCCTTCGACGCCTTCATGGCCATCGGTGGCGCCTCCCGGGTCCTGGAATGGCTTGGGACCGTGCGAGTCGTCGCCGTGGGGGCCGTGACTGCCGGAGCCATGGAACGCGCGGGGGTCGTGCCGTCGGCGGTGGCCGTCCGTCCGGTCCTGGAACAGGTCCTCGATGCCGCCGAGGAGGCGCTGTCCCGGGGGCCTTCCGCTACAATGTCGGCGGACTCCGGGGGGAACCCATGAGGCGGACCGCTTGGGGAATCCTGTGGCTCGCAGGGCTCTGCGCCTGCACGCGACTGGGGAGCCCCGCCACCGATGCGGGCATGGACCTGGGGCCCGGGGAAGACCCGGGGGGCCTGGACCCGGGTTCCGGGCAAGACTCCGGGGGGGACCAGGAACCGGACGTCTGGACGGACCCGGGTGGGGATGTCTCCGAAGAGGTGGCTCCTTGGGACCCGGGGCGGCCCGATCCCGGAAGCGACCCCGGAGACGACCTGACCCAGGACCCGGGCTGGCCCCTCACGGGAACGGTCGAGGTGGCCCCGTTCACGATCGAGTTTTCCTACGTCCCGGCAGGGGGCGAGGCCCGGCGGCCGCTGCTGGTGAGGAACCGGGGGCCCGGGGCGCTGGAGGTGAGCCGCCTGCGCTTCTCCGGGTCGGGGGACTTTGCCCCGGATATCGCCGTGGCCTCCCGTCCGGGACCGTCCGGGGCGGTGGACTATGACCTCTCTCCGGCCCGGGTGCTGGCCCCGAACGAGACCTGGAACGTGCCGATCGTCTTCCGGCCGACGGTGGAGGGCGATGCGAACGGCGAGGTGCGAGTCTTCACCAGCGACCCGGACCGGACCGAGCCGGCGATGGCGTTCCTGAGGGGGAACCTCGCGCGGCCCTGCCTCCGGTTGAGGCCGGAGTCGGTGGATTTCGGGGCGGTGACCCCCGATGTCCCCGGGAGGGCCGAGGTGCGGGTCGAGTCCTGTGGGCAGATGGACCTGCGGATCACGGGGGTGGCCCTGGGACCCGAGGCCCTGAAGGCGGGGGTGACCGTCTCCTTCGCCCGCTTCGGGGACGGGACGGAGCCGACGGACCAGACGCCGGTGGTGCTGCCCCCCGGGACCTCGGGGGTCCTGGACCTGGCCTTCGACCCCGTGGACCCCCCGGCCGAGGGGGCGGCCCTGAGGAGCCAGTTGTCGCTGCTGGGGAACCAGTTCTTCGGGGTGACGACGGTGCCGCTGTCAGGAACCGAGTACGCGGCCTTCTGCGCCCAGCCGGTGATCCGGCCCCTGAGCGAGTCGCCGGTCCCCATCGGAAGCGTGATCCATGCCGCGGGGGCCGACTCCCACTCGCCCTTCGGGAGCGTGAATGCCTGGTCCTGGGCCGTGGACCAGCCCGAGGGCAACGGCGGGGTGCTGGTGCCGAGCGATCGGGTGCCGGAGGTGGCCCTGTTCGCCGGGGCGGTGGGAACCTATCGCCTTCGGCTGCAGGTGGGCGACGACCAGGGCAATGCCTCCTGTGGGGAGGCCCGATGGGAGGTGGAGGTGACCCGGGACCAGGTGGCCACCGTGTCCGCGACCTGGAGACGGGCCGATGGCGGGAACCCCATTCCGGGCCAGGGACCGGACGTGGACCTGCACTTCCTGTACCCGGCCGCCGGGACCGACGACTGCGCCTGGTATTCCCGGTTCTACGACTGCAACCCCTACAACAATCCGGACCCGGACCCGGCCACCTGGGGCGGCCAGTCGGTGCGGATGGTGTCCCAGTCGCCGGACGGCCGGTTGCCCGAGGCCGTGCGGATGGACCTGCCCTCCTGTCCCCAGGGACGACGGTTCCGGTTCGGGGTGCACTACTTCGCGTCGGCGGGGGCAGGGCGAGTGGACGTGACCCTCGCGGTGCATCTCTACGGGCAGCCGGCCTGGACTCGGACGGTCCGGTTGCGAGAGAAGGACCTCTGGGACGCGGCGGTGCTGACCTGCGGATCAGGGACCGAGATGCCCGTCGTCACCGAGACCCCCGGTCCCCGCATCCTCGCCAACTTCGCCCCGTGTCCCTGACCGTTGGACCGGCTGGCGGGGCGTTCCAGGGCGGAATCGTCAAGCGATCCGGGATCTTCGGTGGGAAAACGGGGTGACTGTCCCTCCGATTCGTGGTAGGCTCTGGGGAGCGAGGGATCAGGAGATGGCCATGAAGGTCTGCCCGCGGTGCGGTCGAACCTGGCCCGATACGGGACGGTTCTGCCCGATGGATGGAACGGGCCTGGTGGCCCAGGCCGAGGTGGCCCCGCAGCCGGCGCCGCAGGAGGAGCCGGCGGTGGCCCCGCCTGCCCCTCCGGTCCCGCCCCGAAAGGCCACGCGGGGCACCCGGGCGGTCCGGGCCGCGGCCTCGGAGAAGCCGACCCAGGCGGCGCCGCCGGCGGGGCAGGCGGCCGAGGGAGCGGCGTCCCGAAAGGGCCGGTCCCGGGGCGGCTTCTCGGAGACGAAGTGGTTCATGGCCGGGGAACTGGAGGTCCCGAAGGACGAGATCGGGCCCGAGATCCTGGCACCGACGGACCTGGAGCCTCGCTACAAGAAGACCCGGGAACTGCCTCCCGAGGTCCGGCGCCGGTTCTCCCTGGAACGGGATGGGGACGCCTCGAAGGACTCGAAATGAGTCCGGTGGCCGCCCGGAAGGTCCGGTTGTACGGCGTCTCGGTCCAGGAAGTCGCCTCCTTCTGCAAGGGGATCTCCCGCCCCGAGAACCCGGCCATCGCCTGGGAGGCCTTTCCGGAGGTTCACGTGAAGTGCCCGGATCGGGCGGCCCTGGAGGCGGTGCTGGAGCGCTTCCCGGAGGCGGTCTATGGCCTCGACGACCTGACCTTCGAAGAGGCGGTGGTTCGGGGGCTGCTGGCCGGGGGCTGGACCCTGGCCACCGCCGAGTCCTGCACCGGCGGCCTGATCGCCGCGATGGTCACGGCGGTGCCCGGGAGCAGCGGGACCTACCTGGGCGGGGTGGTGGCCTACTCGAACGCCGTGAAGGCCCGGTGGCTCGAGGTGCCGGAGGACCTGCTGCGGGATCACGGCGCCGTGTCGGGACCGGTGGTCGAGGCGATGGCCTCGGGGGTCCGACGACGCATGGCGGCGGACCTGGCCGTGGCCGTCTCCGGCGTGGCCGGTCCCGGTGGCGGGACGCCGGAGAAGCCCGTGGGAACGGTCTGGGTGGCCTGGGAGGGGCCGGGAGAGGTCCGGGAGTCCCGGCGACTGGCCCTGGCAGGGGATCGGGACCATGTTCGGCGGGCGGCGGCCTACGAGGCCCTCGAGGGGATTCGCCGGCGTTTCCTGGTTCCGGGAGCCGACAGGGTCTTGTGAGGGGAAGACATGGCGGAATCGTCGCGCGTCGAGTGGTCGGGGCGGCAAGGGCCCCCATGCTGGGTGGGGATCGAGTTGCCGCCGGGGGCGGCCCAGCGGATGCTCGGGGCGGTCCGGCGGCTCGTGGCGGCGATGGGTCCCGACGCGGCGCGCTGGTGCTGGGTGGACCCGAAGGACTGGTGGATTCCCCTCTGGGTGATGCCTCCCGGAACCCCGCCCGACCGGGCCGCCGACGCCGTGCGGTGCGTGGCACAGGACCTGTCCGCCTTCTCCCTGTCCCTGGGTCCCTGGTCCCGGTGGCCGGGGGACCGGCTGGTGGTCCCGGCGGGACCACCGGAGGGGATCCGGCCGTTCCAGGAGGCCCTGGGGACCGCCCTGGACCGCCAGGGCTTCGACGGAGACGTCGTGGAGCAGCCCGGGCTGGTCGTCGCCTGGGCGTCCGGGGCCCGGGAGGCGACCTGGGAACCTCCGGCCGAGCGGGAGGAGTCGGGGCCTCCCCGGGGCTTCACCGTGCGGACGATGGGCGTCCTGTCGGGGGACCTTCCGCCGGCCTCCTTCCGCCCTGTCCGAACCGTGGAACTGCGCCGGAACAGTCCGGGGACGGGGACAGTCACCGAATCATCCTGGTCAACCTCTCGTAACAACGAGTAATCCTGCGCGGTCAGTGCCGACTGCCGGAGCCTGCGCGATCGGGACTCCCGCTCCCTGGACGGCGAGGGGATCGGTCGGAAGCCGAGGTCCTGGAGTGCGGGACCCCGGGGGTCGTTGCGGGTGTCCCGACCCTTTGCTAGAGTCGCCCCGTCTGGTAGGAGACGACGATGCCGAAGGACCCCAAGACCCAGCCGGTCACCGACGACCGGGAACGCAACATCGCGGTGGCGGTGCAGACCATCGAGCGGCAGTTCGGCAAGGGCAGCATCATGCGCCTCAAGGAGGGCGAGGTCGCCGTGGGAACCGTCCCGGTGATCCCCACCGGGTCCCTGGGCCTGGATCTCGCCCTGGGTACCGGTGGCTACCCCAAGGGTCGCGTGGTGGAGATCTACGGCCAGGAGTCGTCGGGCAAGACCACGCTGGCCCTGCTGGCCATCGCCGAGGCCCAGAAGAAGGGCGGACTCGCGGTGTTCATCGACGCGGAGCACGCCCTGGACGTCCAGTATGCGAGGCGCCTGGGGGTCAAGGTGGACGACCTGCTGCTGGCTCAGCCGGATACCGGCGAACAGGCCCTCGAGATCGCCGAGACCCTGGTCCGGACCAACGCCGTGGACGTCGTGGTGGTGGACTCGGTGGCCGCGCTGGTCCCGAAGGCGGAACTCGAGGGCGAGATGGGCGACTCCCACGTCGGCCTCCAGGCCCGGCTCATGAGCCAGGCCCTGCGGAAACTGGCCGGGGTGCTGTCGAAGTCCAACACCTGCATGATCTTCATCAACCAGATCCGCATGAAGATCGGCGTGATGTACGGCAATCCCGAAACGACCACCGGCGGCAATGCCCTCAAGTTCTATGCCAGCGTGCGCCTGGAGGTTCGACGAGGACAGACGATCAAGGACGGCGACGGCGGGCAGGGGACGGGCAGCCGGGTCCGGGTCAAGGTGGTGAAGAACAAGCTGGCTCCGCCGTTCCGGGAGGCCGAGTTCGACCTGATCTACGGCGAGGGGGTCAACCGCCTGGGAGAGGTGGTGGACCTGGCGGCCGCCTGTGGTGTGTTGGAGAAGAGCGGGTCCTGGTACTCCTTCGGTGGCGAGCGCCTGGGACAGGGCCGGGAGCAGGCGATGGCCTTCCTCCAGGAACACCCCGACGTCCAGGAACAGGTCTCCAACGCGGTGCTGGCCCACTTCGGGCTGGCCGAGCGGAAACCGTCTGGCGTGGAGGCGGCCGGTGCCTGAAGTCTCCCTGTCCCTGGAACTGGAGAGCCTGCTCCGGTTCTCCATCACCCAGGGCATCTCGGACATCCACCTGAAGCCAGGGCGCCCCCCGGTCTTTCGACTCGCCGCGATGAACGACCTGGTCTCTCCGAAGGGGATGGGGCCCCTGGAGGAGGGAGACATCCATCGGCTGGTGGACCCGCTCCTCCAGGAACATCATCGCCTGATCCTCCGAGAACGGGGTGGGGTGGACCTCGGGTGGGGCATCCAGGGGGTCGGGCGCTTTCGGATTCATGTCTATCGGAGCCGCGTGGGGACCCAGGCGGCCCTTCGGGTGGTCCCGGCCCGGATCCCCGGGATCCAGGACCTCGGCCTGCCGGCGCCGGTATCCCAGTTGACCGGCGAGCGCCGGGGCTTCATCCTGGTCACCGGGGCCGCAGGCAACGGCAAGAGCACCACGCTGGCCTCGATGCTGGACCAGATCAACCGGACCCGCCCCTGCCACATCGTGACCATCGAGGACCCCATCGAGTTCGTGATCGAGGATCGCCGCGGGATCGTGACCCAGCGGGAGGTGGGCAGCGACACCTCCTCCTTCACCGAGGGACTCCGGGCGGCTCTTCGGCAGGATCCCGACGTGATCCTGGTCGGGGAGGTCCGGGACCGGGAGACGGTCGAGACGGCGCTCCGGGCCGCCGAGACGGGCCACCTGGTGCTGTCCACGATGCACACGCTGGACGCCAAGGAGACGGTCCAGCGGGTGATCGGCTTCTTCGAGCCCCACGAGCACGAGACGATCCGCCGGATGCTGGCGTCGGTGCTCAAGGCCGTCATCTGTCAGCGGCTGGTCCAGCGTCAGGACGGTCGAGGTCGGGTCCCGGCGGTGGAACTGATGCTGGCCACCGCCCGGATCCGGGACCTCCTTCAGGACCCCGATGGCCTGCCCCTGATCACCGAGGCGATCGCCCAGGGCCAGTCCCAGTACGGGATGCAGACCTTTGACCAGTCCCTGATGCTGCTCTACCGGGAGGGCCGCATCCGCTACGAGGAGGCCCTCGCCCACGCCACCAACCCGGCGGATTTCGCCCTGCGGGTCCAGGGGATCGCCGCCGGGGAGGATGCGGCGGCGCTGGTCTCGGGCCCCGGGAACGACCCCTATCGCTTCTGAGAAAGGGAATGCCGTGACATCGCAGCAGATTCGATCCGAGTTCCTCCGGTTCTTCGAGGCCCGGGGTCACCGGGTGGTCCCGAGCCATGGCCTGATCCCCCCGGCGGACCCGACGCTCCTGTTCGTGAACGCGGGCATGGTCCAGTTCAAGGACGTCTTTACGGGCCGGCGGGACCCGGGCTACCGGCGGGCCACCACCACCCAGAAGTGCCTCCGGGTCAGCGGCAAGCACAACGACCTGGAACAGGTGGGCCGCACACCCCGGCACCACACCTTTTTTGAGATGCTGGGGAACTTCTCCTTCGGGGACTACTTCAAGGCCGAGGCCTGCCGGTTCGCCTGGGACCTGCTGACCGGCGTCTATGGCCTGGACCCGAAGGACCTCTGGGTCACCGTGCACCCGGACGATGACGAGGCCCGGACGATCTGGACCCGGGACGTCGGGGTGGCCCCGGACCGGGTTCTCGCGGACCCCTCGAATTTCTGGTCGATGGGCGACACCGGGCCCTGTGGCCCGTGCAGCGAAATCCACATCGACCGGGGCCCCTCCTATCCCGGGGTCTCGATGGCGGACCCGGGCCACCGCTTCATGGAACTCTGGAACCTGGTCTTCATGCAGTACGACCGGGATGGCGAGGGGCGGCTGACCCCGCTGCCGGCCCCGTCGATCGACACGGGCATGGGACTCGAGCGCATCTGCAGCGTGATCCAGGGGGTTCGGTCCAACTACGAGACGGACCTCTTCCGGCCTCTCATGGACCGCGCGGCGGCGCTGGCCGGGACCGCCTACGGCCGCGACGAGGAGGGGGACACGGCCCTGCGGGTCATCGCGGATCATGCCCGGGCCACCGCCTTCCTGATCGCGGACGGGATCTACCCGGAGAACGAGGGCCGGGGCTACGTGCTGCGCCGCCTCATGCGCCGGGCGCTGCGGTTCGGGCACAAGATGGGCCTGCGGCAGCCCTTCTTCACCGAGGTGGTGCTGGCGGTCGAGGCGGTGATGGGGGAGGCCTGGCCCGAACTGGCCGCCCACCGGGAGGTGATCCGGAAGGTCGCGGCCCAGGAGGAGGACCGTTTCCTGAGGACCCTGGCCTCGGGCATGGAGATGCTGGAGCAGGCCATCGGGCGCGTTCGGGAGTCCGGGAGCCAGCGTCTGGACGGGGAGACCGTCTTCACCCTCTACGACACCCACGGGTTCCCGGCGGACCTCACGGCCCTGGTGGCCGAGGAGCATGGCCTGGGGATCGACGAGGAGGGGTTCGCGGCCCGGATGGAGCAGCAGCGCGAGCGGGGCCGGGCCTCCTGGAAGGGGGCCGCGGAGGACCTGGCCCCGGTGGTGGAGGAGTGCCGGGCCCGGGGATGGACCAGCGCCTTCGTGGGGCATGACTGGGACGAGGGGACAGGCCAGGAGGTCCCCTCGACGATCCGAGGGATCTTCGCTGATGGGGTCCCCGTCGAGGAGGCCCGGGAGGGTCAGTCGGTGATCCTCGTGGTTTCGGAGACCCCCTTCTACGGCGAGTCGGGAGGCCAGGTCGGAGATCGGGGGCGGATCCGCGGCGAGGGCGTGCGGGTCCAGGTGCAGGACACCCGTCGGCCCCAGGAGGACCTGATTCTCCACCTGGGCCACGTGGAGGCGGGTTCCCTGCGGATCGGGGACCGGGTCCTGCTGGCTCCGGACCCAGCCCGGCGGCGGACCCGCCGGAACCACAGCGCGACCCACCTGCTGCACCGGGCCCTCCGGGAGGTCCTGGGGGGGCATGTCCGCCAGCGGGGGTCCCTGGTGACCCCCGACCGGCTCCGGTTCGACTTCAGCCATCCCGGACCGATGACCCCGGAGGAACTGCGGGCGGTGGAGGACCACGTCCAGCGGGCGATCTTCGACGACCTCCCGGTGACGACCGAGGTGCTGCCACTCCAGGAGGCGGTGGACCGCGGGGCCCTGCATTTCTTCGGCGACAAGTATGGCGACGTGGTCCGGATGGTCCGGATGGGGGAGTCCCGGGAACTCTGTGGGGGCACCCACGTGCGGCGCACCGGGGAGATCGGGGTCTTCGTGATCCTCTCGGAAGGGGGCATCTCGGCGGGGGTCCGGCGCATCGAGGCCCTGACCGGCGAGGCGGCGGTGGAGTGGCTGCGCCAGCGGGCAGACTGGATCGGGCGCCTCTCGGAGGCCCTCAAGGTGGATGGCCCGGGGATCCTGGACCGGGTGCAGCGCCTCCTGGCAGAGGAGAAGGCCCTCCGAAAGGAGGTCTCGGAACTGAAGGTGAAGGCCGCGGCCGGGGCCTCGGGCACCGGCGGGAGCGGCGGGGTCCGGGAGGTCGGGGGCATCCGGGTCCAGGTGGCCTCGGCCGACGGCGTGGACCCGAAGGCGGCCCGGGACCTGGCCGACACGCTGCGGGAGCGGCTCGGGTCCGGCATCGTGTTGTTGACCCGGGTGGATGGGGACCGGCTCGCAGTGATGCTGGCGGTGACGAAGAACCTGTCGGATCGATATCCTGCCGGCCGGGTCCTCCAGGCGGTGCTGTCGCCCCTGGAGGGCCGGGGCGGTGGCAATCCCTTGTTGGCCCAGGGGAGCGTGCCGGACCGGGAGGGTGCCGCCCGGGTCCTTGACGCCCTGCTCCGCCATCTGTCATCCTAGAAGCGCCTTCCGTGGCTGGAGTCAACGATGAGCGACCTGCTGTCCGAGTCCCCGTCCCTGCCCTTGCTGGAACGACACCGGACCCCTCCCTCGGGGGAGGAGATCCTGGATCGCTTTGTCGAGCGGTATGCCTCCCGGCCTCTGGGGGCCAGGGTTGGCGCCGTTGCGGCGGCTCCGGTGCCGGAGCCGGCTTCGGAGGAGCCGACGGTGCTGTTCACGATGCCAGCGGTTCCCGAAGTCTCCCCGGAGCCGATCTCGGGCACCGACCACGTCGAGGAAGAGGCGACCCGGATGTTGGAGGTGCCGCCCGAGGCCCCGGAGGAGGGGAGCGGGACTCCCACCATGGCCTTCGAGGCGATGCCTGAGGAGGCGCCGGAGGAGGCGACCCGGATGTTGGAGGTGCCGCCCGAGGCCCCGGAGGAGGGGAGCGGGACTCCCACCATGGCCTTCGAGGCGATGCCTGAGGAGGCGCCGGAGGAGGCGACCCGGATGTTGGAGGTGCCGCCCGAGGCCCCGGAGGAGGGGAGCGGGACTCCCACCATGGCCTTCGAGGCGATGCCCGGGGAGGCGCCGGAGGAGGCGACCCGGATGCTGGAGGTGCCGCCCGAGGCCGAGGAGGATGGAGGACCCGGGAGCGATTCGTCCGGGACCCCGACCATGGCCATGGTGCCCGGTGACGCCTCGAAGAAGCGCAAGAAGCGTCGCCATCGGTAAGGCCACCCGGTTTCGGGGCGGGTTCCTGGGGCCTCAGCGCAGCGCCCGCACCGCCTGCACCACCCATCCCTGCCAGGGAAGCGACGAGAGGCTCGCCTCGTCCCACTGGTCCAACTGGAAGCCCCGGAGGGCGATGCCCAACAGTCGGACCACCACGGTTCCCGAGGGAAGGTCCGGCAGGGCCGGCAGGGAGGGGGAGAGAACGGGAGAGGCGGCCTGGAGGTCCGGCAGGTCGATCCGCCGGACGAAGGGGGCGGCGGAGATGGCCCACTGGGGTCCTCCCTTGAGGCCGTAGATCCGGAACGACTGGAACGAGGGCCAAGGGGGCCCCTCGAGGGTCCAGATGATTCGCCGCGTCGCCCAGGGAAGCCCCGGAAGGGGGTCCTGGAACCGGGGGATCTGGAGAAAGGGACCCAGGGTCAGGCGGTCCGCCAGCACCGCCGTCACGGCCCCCCCGGATCCGGGCAGCAGGGCGACGACCTCGCCCTCCTGGGACGGGAGCGACAGGGGCGAGGCCGAGGTCCCGTCCACCCGGACCAGTGCGCCGCCGGTGCCTCCCAGCACGATGCTGCCGTCGGGGAGCAGGGCGACGCTGTGGAGGTCCTGCTGGACCCCCGTGTCCAGGGGGAGGAAGGTCCCCTGGGAGTCCCCCAGCAGGGCCGTGCCCCAGCTTCCCACCACCAGCGGCAGCCCCAGGACCGTCCCGACCCCCAGCAGGTCCCGGTCCGTGGGCGCCGGCTGGACGGTCCTGGCGGAATCTCCGACCATCCGGACCACGAGGCCCCGGTCCCCGACCCCGATCACGGTGCCGTCACCCAGGGTCGCCAGGGCCCGGAGGGACCCGGCGTCGCCGTAGGGAACCGCCGTCCATCGACCGGCGCCGTCCCGGACCAGCAGGCGACCGCTTCCGGTGGTCCAGGCCCTTCCGTCGGGGGTCAAGACCACCGCCTCCAGGTCCATGGCTCCCGGCAGGGCCTCCTGGGTGACCTCTCCCCCAGTTCCCAGGCGCCAGAGGGACCCGGCGTCGCCCGCCGCCAGCAACACTCCGTCCTGGAAGGCGCAGGCCCGCAGTGACTGGGTCCCCAGGGAGGCCACGGGGGTCACGTCTCCTTCCGGGGACAGGGACCAGACCCGCCCCCGGGCCCCGACCAGGAACCCCCCTCCCTCGGGACGAGCACAGGCGCCCAGGGGTTCGGGCAGCACCTCCGGCGCCAGGGGCCGGACGCCGTCCCGGGAGACCTGGACCAGGGCCTGGGAACGCCCCGGTCGCCAGTCCGGAATCTCGACCGCCGAGTAGGGCATGGAGTCGGAGGTCCCCGAGGCCGCCTCCCCGTAGACGTAGTACACCGCATCGGCCAGGGACCCCACGAGGTCCCGGGGCAGGCCCTTGAGGCGCATCCGTTCGCCGTCCACCGACTCGATGGGGTCCCAGAGGCGGATCACCCCGTCGGACCCCAGGTCGAGGGCCACCAGCACCTGGTGCCGGTTGGGGCCATTGGGCCCGCCGGGGGCGTTCACGAGTCGGATGTCGATCTCCCGGTCCAGGGGGATGTCCAGGGGGACGTCGATTCCCTCGGTGACCCGGGCCGACGAGACCGGGACATGCCGGACGACGCCCATCGCCACAGGGTCGAAGGCCCCGGTGTCGAAGCGCCGCACCCCGCCGACGCAGTAGACCGCCAGGTCTCCCAGGCGCGTCGAGAGGGCGTAGGTCCCCTCGGGGCCCACCACGGACCCGGGTCCCAGGTTCCGCAGGGCACTGAAGGGCCCCCGGACCGACGTCCCGCAGGTGACCTCCGGGCGACCCACCGCCGGAAGGCAGCCGTTCCGACCCCCGGTCCCCTGCTGGCACGCATAGCCCTCGGGACAGTCCTGCTGCCGCACGCACTCGGTGGCGCAGTGGAAGCCCCCGCCGCCCGTGGAGACACAGAAGGCCCCGGGGCCGCACGTGGCATCGTCGCTGCACGGCGTGCAGAGGACCGGGTGCACCAGGGGCCGGTCGGCGCAGGAGGCCGGCGGCGCCAGCAGGTACTTGTCCACTCCCCGCACGGTGCCAGTGACGATGGCCGGGCCCAGGGTCGTCCCCGGGGACCCGCCGCCGCCCTCGCTCGGGATCGTCGTGTCGATCAGGAGGGTCAGGTTCTCGGCATCGACGCCGGCCAGCATCGCCACCGAGTAGTCCTCCCGGGTCGCCGTGACCTGCAGGGGCCCCGACAGGTCCTCGTCCGAGAAGGTGACCTGCCCCCGGTCGTCGGTGCGACCTCGGAAGGGGGTGTCCGGCGACGCGCCGAGCATCACGAAGGCCTGGGGCACCGGGCGGCCCGTCTGGGAGTCCGCGACGGTGACGTGCACCGACCCCGCGATGGGCTCCCCCCAGACTCCTCCCAGGTAGCCTGCCGGGTCGAAATACCGGAAGGCCGAGAAGAGGACCCGCCGGGTGCCGTCGGGCCAGCGTGCCTCGACGTCCACGAGCCCCGTGTTCTCGGCCCTGGGAGTCTGGACCACCAGGCGGGCCGGGTCCGTGGCATCCAGCACCAGGGCTGGCTTCCCGCCAAAGAGCACCAGGACGTCGGGGCCCAGACCCGATCCCACCAGAGAGACGCGGTTCCCCCCGGCCCAGGACCCCTCGGAGGGACTCACCGCCACCAGATCCGGTTCCCCGTCCCCGTAGACGAAGGCACCCGGAAGCACGACCTCCCGTCCCCAGGCCGTGACCACCCGGATGTCCCGTCGACCCGGGCTCGAGGGTCCGATCCGGACCCGGATCGCCGTCGGGGAGGGACCGGCGACGATGGGAGCCGGCCGGGGCCCCACGAAGACCTCCTGGACTTGATCCAGTCCCTGGCCTCCAAGGGTCACTTCGATCCCGCCGGCCAGGGGACCGTGGTCCGGGTCCACCGACTCGAGCGTCACGTCGGGCAGGTAGCGCCATGCCTCCCGCAGCCGGCCGCTGCCCAGGGGCCCCGCCACCTCCACGTCCACGACCCCCGGCGACCCGGGTGGCGTCCGGACCCGCAGGGTCCGTCCCCCTCCCTCGACCGCCTCCAGGATCGCCTCCCGGCCGCCGAAACGAACCGTGAGCAGTTCCGGGACATATCCCTCGAGCCCGATCACCGTCAGGACCGCCTCGTCCCCGCCCCCCGCGAGGCCCTCCCGGGGCTCGATGGCCAGCACCTCGGGGGTCTCGGGGATCGACGACCCTTCGGGCAGCGCCACCACGCAGGCGGGCCGTGTGTCCGTGCCCCCGGGGCTGTCGGCCGTGACGTCCACCGTCCCCGGGTCCCGCAGGGACAACCCGAACACCCGCAGGGTGTCCTCGGCCTCCGTCGTCTCCTGCGGATTCCCGGCCGTGAATCGGATCCGGGCCCCCTGCAGTCCCGAACCCAGGAGGCGCACCTCCCCGTGGAAGGGAACCTCGACCACCGGCGGGTCGCAGGCGCCGACCACCGGGCGGTCGTGGTAGCGGAAGCCCCGGCGCAGACCTGCCGTTCCCGAGTCGTTGACCACCCGGACCTCCCGGAGGCCCGCCCGGCCCGGGGGCGTGAGCCCGATGATCCGGTCCTGGTCCAGGACCTCGACGTCCTGTGCCTGGCGGCCGCCGATGAGCAGGCGCGTCTCGGGCGTGAAGCCGTGCCCGCGGACCGAAACGGGGGTGCCGCCGGTGGAGGGGCCCTCGGCCGGCAACACCTCCAGCACCTCCACGGTGGCCTCGTAGAAGAAGGCCCTCTCCAGGCGGACCAGACGCCGATCCGGCCAGACGACCGTGATCGGCACGAACCCTGCGGGATGGGGCGGGGTCCGGGCCCGGATGGTCGTATCGTTCGTGACCAGGACCTCCGAGGCCTCGGTTGACCCCACCAGCACCGTGCAGCCCTGCTGGAAGCCCGTCCCGGTCACCTCGATCCGGGTGCCCCCGGCGACCGGGCCTCTGGCGGGCACCACCGAGGCGATGGACAGACCCGGGGGCCCCAGGTCGCGGCCGCCGGGCGCGTCGGACGGATCGCCGGGGTCCTGCCCCTCGACGGCATCCAGCGTGCCGCCCCCGTGGGGGAGGTCGTTCCAGGAGCATCCCGCCGCGACCAGCAGCAGGACCGACACCACGCGGACGACCGGGCTCATGGAACCCTCCAGAGCAGTCATTATGGAGTTTCCCCCCATTGTGGGCAAAGGTCCCGGGGACAGTCACCGAATGATCGTATCCAACCTGCCGGAACTATGGAACATCTGCCCTCTTGGGGCCCGGCACCGGGGCCCGGTCGAGGGGCCCCGTTCCGCCTGCGCCGGTCGACGGCACCCCGAACCGGGGCCCGACCGCGTGAGCCTTCGGGACTGTCAACCTGGACGCTTCCAGGGAAGGGCCGGTGCCAAAATGTCATTCTTGCGTCTCCAGGAGGGACCGCCGGTGCCCAGGACTCGCCTCCGGGAACCGCCTGTCGTCCGGGCTGTCGGCCGGTCCTCGTCCCGGGACCGTGATGGTATGAGGCTTGCAGGAATGGCCCCGGGCCCTTTCGGGACGAGGGAGGGGAGGCCGGATGCAGGACTTCCTGAGGCGTCATTTCTGGGTCGTTCATCTGCTGGCCCTGGGCATCGCCTCGGCCCTGGCAGCCGGTCTGGTGGGGGAGGTCGCGGCCGTGGTGCTCCTGAAGCCCGCCCCGGTGACGGTTCCCAAGGCCGAGGCCGGGGTCGCCTCTCGTCCCGTGAAGCCCGACCCTGCGCCCTCCCTCGTCTCCCTCCTCGGCGATCGGAATCTCTTCAACGGAGAGCCCCCGGAGCCGGTGGCCGAGGAGACGGGGGAGGAACAGCCCGGGGCCGGACAGGGACTGGAGGGGCTCAACGTGGACCTGCTGGCGACGCTGGTCGCGGTTCCCCGGGAGTGGTCCCTGGCGACGATCCGGGTGGACGGGACCTCCCGGCTGGTCCGGCTCGGGGTGCTGGTGGCGGACCGGGCCGAGGTGGTGGAGATCGCGCCTCGTTACATCGTGCTCCAGGAAGGGGAGAACCGGAAGGTCGTCCGCCTCTGGGACCCGAAGGGTGCCGACAAGCCGTCTCCCAAGCCTGTGGCCTCCGCGGGACCCGGCTCCCCCGCGCCCTCGACCCCTCCTCCGGGCAGCGACTTCTCGAAGGGCGTCAAGAAGACGGGCGCCAACGAGTACCAGGTGGACCGGGGGATGCTCGAGGAGAATCTCCAGGACCTCTCGAAACTGGGCATGCAGGCCCGGATCGTGCCGAACTACGAGGGGGGGCGCTACGCGGGGTTCCGGCTCGTGGGGGTTCGCCCGGACAGTCTCTACCGGGCCATCGGCCTGGAGTCGGGGGACCTGATCCGGCGGGTCAACGGATCGGAGATCGACACCCCCAACAAGGCCATCGAGCTGTTCGAGCAGTTGCGGAGCAGCAGCAACATCGCCCTGGACATCGAGCGCCGGGGCCAGAAGGTGACGCTGACCTACCAGATCAAGTAGGGGGATGCGGGGTCGTCGCGAGGCTCCCGGAGCGGAGGGATTCATGAAGCGGATCGGGATGGTGTGGTTGGGCGGCGGAATGGCGGCATTGCTGGTCCTCGCCTGGGGTGAGGGCTCTCCGACGGCTCAGGAGAAGAAGCCCAGGTCCGGGACGGGAACCGGGGTGCTGCCCCGGACGCGGACCCTGCCGCCACCGACGATCCCCGGACAGGCGACACCTCCCCAGGTGGCGCCTGCCCAGACGCCGGGAGGGGCGTCGGGAGGTCCGACGGCGGCACCAGGGGCCGCTCCGGGGACCGCAGTGGGCGCCGGTGCCCGGGGAGGGCGACCCTCCTCGGCCCCGGCCGCGGTTCCCGCCGAAGAGACCCAGGAGACGGTGACCTTCAAGACCAACTTCCAGGGGGACGAGCGCTGCGTTGCGATGCCCCTGAATGCCAAGGTCACCCTGGACTTCGAGGAGGCCCCCCTCTGGGACGTCGTGAAGTTCATCGCCTGCATCACCCAGCGGAACTACATCGTTGCCGCCAACATGAAGGCCGGCAAGAGCATCACGATCCTCTCGACCACCAAGGTCACCGTCTACGAGGCCTACCGGGCCTTCCTGTCGGCCCTGGACGTCAACGGACTCACGGTGGTTCCCGCGGGGCCCTTCTACAAGATCGTCGAGACGGCCAAGGCGAAGTCCGAGCCGGTTCCCCTCTACGGCAGCCGGGACGCGGTGCCCGACGAGGATCGGCTGGTGACCCGCATCGTTCCGCTGCGCTACATCGACGTGAAGACCCTGGAGCCCGTGGTGTCCAAGTTCAAGACCGGTGCCGGGGACATCACCTCCTACCCGCCGGGCAACAGCCTGATCATCACGGACCTGGGGCGCAACGTGAACCGCATCCTCCAGTTCATCGCCGAGCTGGACGTCCCCACCGGCAAGGAGAAGATCTGGGTGCGCCCGATCCAGTATGCCAGCGCGGCGGAGATGGCCAACCTCGTCACGACGCTGTTCGGGGACAAGGCCGGGGGCAAGGGCACCGCGACGACCCGGGCGCCGGCCGCCGGGCAGCCCGCCGGCAACCAGCCCCAGGTGGCTCCGACCGAGGGAGCGCAGATCGAGGGCCCCATCTCGGTCTCCAAGGTCATCGCCGACGAGCGGACCAACTCCCTGATCATCGTGGCGACACCTGCGGCCTACCTCCGCATCGATCAGTTGCTCCGGAGGATGGACGCCCCCATCGAGGGAGAGGGTCAGATTCACATCTACTACCTGGAGAACGCCGCCGCCGAGGACATCGCCTCGACGCTCCAGGCCCTTGCCTCGGGGACCGCGGCCCGGAAGGGCGGTGGCAAGGGCGGCGGAACGGCACCGGCCAGCCCGGCCCCGGCGGCGGGAGGCGGCGCCGCGTCCCTCTTCAGCGGGGAGGTGCGGATCACCGCCCACAAGCCCACCAACAGCCTCGTGATCGAGGCGAGCCTGAAGGACTACCTGTCGATCAAGCGGGTCATCCAGCAACTCGACGTGCGCCGGAAGCAGGTCTACGTCGAGGCGGTGATCATGGAGATCTCTTCCAACAAGGATCGGAAGGTCGGGATCTCGGGCAGCGGAGGGACCTCCTTCAACATCGGGGGCAACAGCGTGCCCCTGCTGCTGGGCATGGGTGGCCTGGGCATCTCGGGCCTGGACATGAACCAGTTGAACAAGGGCGGCCTGGCGATCGGCCTCACCGGCCCCCTGGTGGACGTGGCGACGGGCACCACCGGGTCCAGCACCACGGCGGGGGCACTGGCCCTGCCGTCCTACGGCTTCCTGATTCAGGCCTTCCAGTCCAACTCCGACGTCAACATCCTGTCCACGCCCCACATCTTGACCATGGACAACGAGGAGGCCGAGATCGTCGTCGGCAAGCAGATCCCCTACCAGGCCAGCAGCCTCGGGGGCAATCTCACCGGCCTGCTGTCCAATACGGGACTGCTGGGAGGCGCCCTGGGCGGCACCACCGGCACGACCACCGGCACCTCGGCCCTGGGGGGGCTCGCCACCAGCCTTCTCGGCGGCTACGGCGGCTATGGCGTGGGGGCCTACGTCCAGCGCATCGACGTGGACCTGACCCTCAAGATCACCCCCCAGATCAGCGAGTCGAACTTCGTCCGACTCCAGATCCAGCAACAGATCGACGACGTGGAGGCCCTGGACGCGAGCCTGGGTCCCACCACCTCGAAGCGGAAGGTCAGCAACACGGTGGTCGTGCGGGATCAGCAGCCCGTCGTGATCGGCGGCCTGATCCGGGACATCGAGGTGACCGGCGTGGACAAGGTGCCCTTCCTGGGGGACATCCCGGTCCTGGGCGTGCTCTTCCGCAAGACCGCGAAGCGCACCGAGAAGCGCAATCTGCTCATGATCATCACGCCCTACATCATCGAGGACCCCTCGGACCTCCGGCGCATTCACGAGCAGAAGATGGAGGAGATGCGCCAGTTCGCGGAGTACATGGCCACCCGGAAGAAGGAGATGGAGGGGGCGGTGGACTACCGCAAGAAGACCGGAGTGCTCGAGGACATCCGGCGGACGATGGACCGGGTCCGGAAGGACCGGGAACTCCTGGAGCAGTCCCGGTTCGAGGAGGTGGACCGGGTCGGGCCCGCCGAGACCCACGACCTGGATTACGACCCCTTCCAGCAGGGTTCGGACGCTCAGGGCGCGGCCTCCGGCGCCGAGACCTCCGGGACCGCGACTCCAGGGGGTGCGACGCCGCCGGTGCCCGAGACCGGTGGAGACAGCGGTGCACCCCCGCCGCCGGCCCCGGTGCCAGATGCCGGAGCCCCGGTGGACCCCGGGACGCCAGGCGGGGAGTGAGGGGAGGACCATGAGCGCCGAAGGCAGCATTCCCACGATGGGAAACGACTTCCTGACCCGGCTGCTGCTGGAGCACCATCTGGTGGACCCGGCGGGCATCGCCCGGGCCGAGGAGGTGCGTCAGCAGAGGCCCGAACTGGGGCTCGTCGATGCCCTGCTGAACCTCGGGCTGATGGAGGAGCGGCGTTTCCTGGCGGTCTTCGGGGCCCTCCTGGGTCTGGAGGTGCTGGAGACCCTGCCGGTGGACGACGTGGATCTGGCCCTCATCGCGGACCTGCCCATCACCTGGGCGAAGCAGGCCCTGGCCCTGCCCCTGCGCCGGGAGGGAGATCGGGTCGTGGTGGCCATCGCGAATCCGCTGCGCCAGGAGGTGCTGGACGACCTCCGGGTGATCCTGGGCGTCCGCCTGTCGCCGTGCCTCGCTCCTCGCGACGTCATCTTCGAGGGGATCAATCGCGTCTATGACCGCAAGAGCGGCCTCGAGGGGACCGCCGGGGAGGTCTTCCAGGACGAGGACCTGGGGAGCATCGCCCACGAGATCGAGGAGTCCACGAAGGACCTCCTGGACGTCACCGACGAGGCCCCGATCATCCGCCTCGTGAACAGCATCCTCTCCCAGGCGGTGAAGGAGCGCGTGAGCGACATCCACATCGAGCCCTTCGAGAAGCACCTCTCGGTCCGGTTCCGAAGGGACGGCATCCTCCGGGAGGTGCTTCAGCCGCCGAAGCGGTTCCAGGCCTCCATCACGAGCCGCATCAAGATCATGGGGAACCTGAACATCGCGGAGAAACGCCTGCCCCAGGACGGGCGCATCCGGCGGGTCGTGGCGGGCAAGGAGATCGACATCCGCCTCTCGACCGTGCCGACGACCTTCGGGGAGCGGGTCGTGATGCGGATCCTGGACCGGACCTCGACGATCCTGGAACTCTCGGACCTCGGCCTCGACAGCGACCTCCGGGACCGGCTGGAGGAGTTGATCACGAGGCCCCACGGGATCATCCTGGTCACGGGTCCCACCGGGTCGGGAAAGACCACCACGCTCTACGCCTGCCTCGTGCGGATCAACACCCCCGACAAGAACATCCTGACCATCGAGGACCCGGTCGAGTACCAGATCAACGGCATCGGCCAGATGCAGGTGAACCCCAAGATCGACTTCACCTTCGCCAACGGCCTCCGGGCGATCCTGCGCCAGGACCCGGACGTCGTGCTGATCGGGGAGATCCGGGACCGGGAGACGGCCGAGATCGCCGTCCAGGCCTCCCTGACCGGCCACCTGGTCTTCAGCACCCTGCACACCAACGACGCCGCCTCGGCCTTCACGCGACTGGTGGACATGGGGGTGGAGCCGTTCCTGATCGCCTCCTCGGTCCTGGCCATGGTCGCCCAGCGGCTGGTCCGGGTCCTCTGCCGCCAGTGCCGGGAGCCCTTCACTCCCTCGCGGGGGGAACTGGAGGTGCTGGGGCTCTCGGGGGTCGCCCCGGGGGACACCTTCTACCGGGCCGTGGGCTGCCCGGCCTGCCAGAACACGGGCTACGCGGGACGGCAGGCCATCTACGAACTGCTGGTGGTGGACGATGCGGTCCGGGAACTGGTGATGAAGAACACCGACGCCTCCCAGATCAAGAAGGTCGCGATGACCCGGGGCATGCGGACCCTGCGCCAGGACGGGGTGCTGAAGGTCCGCCGGGGGATCACCACGGCCGAGGAGGTGATGCGGGTCACCCAGGGGGACATGGACTGAGGCCCCGGCATGACGGGGTCCGACGAGGGAATCGGGGAAGATGCCGCTGTACCAGTACAAGGCCCTGAATGCCCGCGGAAAGCCGGCGGCCGGGCTCCAGGAGGCCGACGGCCCGGCGGACCTGCGGCAGCGCCTGTCCCAGAAGGGCCTCTATCTGACGGGGTTCAGCGAGGCCGGGGGCAAGGCCTCGCCCAGGGCCGTCCGGGGAGGCGGCAAGGCGACCCAAGGGCCCCGCGGCGCCGCGAAGGAGGGCGGTGGCCTCCTCTCCCGGGAGGTGGACCTGAAGCGGTTCTTCGAGCGGGTGCGGCCGGCGGACGTCGCGGTGATGACCCGCCAGTTCGGCACGCTGCTGAAGGCCGGGATCCCGATGACCGATGCCCTCACGGCCCTGGTGGAGCAGCAGGAACGCCCGCGCCTGAAGGAGGTCCTGGGACAGATCCGGGAGAAGGTCCGGGAGGGTGGCAGCCTGGCCGATGCCCTGGGGGAACACAAGGGCGTCTTCCCGGACCTCTACGTAAACATGGTCCGGGTCGGAGAGGCCTCGGGGACCCTGGACCTGGTGCTGGCCCGGCTGGCGGACTTCCTGGAGGCCCAGGTGCGCCTCCGGTCCAAGATCACCGCGGCCATGGTCTATCCGGTGCTCATGGCCGGCGTCGCCTTCCTGCTGGTCGCGATGATGATGACCTTCGTGATCCCCCGGATGGTGGACCTCTTCGCGGACATGGGCGGCGAACTGCCGCTGGTGACCCGCATCCTGATCACGATCAGCAATCTCTTCACGAAGACCTGGTTCATCACCTTCCCGGCCATCATTGCAGGGATCTGGGCCTTCCGGAGGTGGATCCGCACGGAGCGGGGGCGGGTCCGATGGGACCGGTTCAAGTTGCGGGTGCCCATCTTCGGGGCGGTGGTTCGTCTGGTGGCCGTCTCCCGCTTCGGTCGGACCCTGGCCACGCTGCTGAACTCCGGAGTGCCGGTGCTGACCTCCCTGGACATCGTCCGCACCATCGTGGGGAACGTGCTGCTGGCGAAGGCCATCGACGACGCCAAGGTGGCTGTCCGGGAGGGCGAGAGCCTCGCGGGACCCCTGCAGCGGAGCGGGCTCTTCCCGCCGATGATGACCCACATGATCGCCATCGGGGAGAAGACGGGGCAACTGGAGGAGATGCTGGGCAACGTGGCGGACGCCTACGACGCCGAGGTGGACGCCCGCGTATCGACGCTCACGGCGGTGCTGGAGCCCGTGATGATCGTGGGCATGGGGATCATGGTGGCCTTCCTGGTCTTCGCGATCCTGATGCCGATGCTGCGCATGAACGAGGTGATCGCCGGGGGGGGATGACGGGGCCTCCCCCGAGGAGCCATTCGAGTGCAGGGAGGTGGATCGATGGAACGAATCAGGACCTGGAGCAAGGGGGCCCGGTGGGCAGCGGCCCGAGCGGCCCGGGGCATGACGCTGCTGGAGATCATGGTGGTCATCGCGATCATCGGCATCGTGATGACCGCCATCGGCGTGGGCGTGGTGGGCTATCTGAACAAGGCGAAGGTGAGCGCCTGTCGGACCCAGCTGAACAACATCGCCAATGCCATCCAGATGTACGCCCTGGACGGGGAGTACCCGAACAGTCTCCAGGTGCTCACCGAGGGGGCCGGGGCCCCGCTGAAGCCGAAGCAGTTGAAGGACCCGTGGGGGCAGGAGTTCCAGTACTCGTATCCGTCGTCGGATCGCTCCCGGGAGTTCGACCTCTGCTCGGGGGGGCCGGACCGGCGCATGGGAGGGGATGACGACATCTGCTACGAGTAGGCCGAGGCATGGAACGGCGGCCCGACAGGCAGGAGGGGACCCGGTGGCCGGGGAGCCGGCGGGGGTGCCGCGCCTCGGGTTCGGCCGGGTACACCCTGATCGAGTTGTCGGCGGTGCTGGCCATCGCCCTGGCGCTCATGCTGGCCGGCGTCGCGACCATCCAGTCGGTGCGGAAGGCGGGCATCAGCGCGGCGGCGCAGCGTCTCTCGGCCTCCGTGCGCTACCTCTCGGACCTGGCGGTGGTGACCAACCGGCCCTACCGGCTCGTGCTGGACCTCTCGGCCGGGGCCTGGTGGGGGGAGCCGGCGGACCCCGCGCAGGGGTGTGGCACGGCGCTGCTTCCCTCCCGGGAGGAGATGAAGGAGGAACGGGAGCCCAACGCCCAGGAGGCCTCCCGGGAGCCCCTGGCGGTCCCCACGTCCTCGGTGCTGGCCCAGGCCCTCGCCTCGCCCCAGGGGCTTACGAACCTGCTCCAGGGGGCGCAGCCCGCGTCGTTGGCCCCCGAGCCCGCCCCGGGGGACGACGGAGGCGGTGCCAGTCGGGAGGGGCCCAGGCTCCTGAAGCGGGCGGAACTGGCGAAAGGGATCGCGATCTCCCGGGTGATGACGAGCCACCAGTTGGACCCCACGGAAGAAGGGAAGGCCGAGGTCTACTTCTTCCCGAGCGGCTACGTGGAGGCCGCCTACCTCTATCTGCGCCGCGACGACGAGGTCTACACGGTGGAGACGATTCCCCTGATGGGGACTGCCCGGGTGCACCACGAGGAACTGGATCCCGGGGACCTGCTGGACCGTTGACCCACGGGCCGGGGGAGGGGCGATGACCCGAGGGCGGGGATTCACGTTGCTGGAGGTGATGCTGGCGCTCGCCATCCTGGCCCTGGCGCTGGGAGCCATCACCTATGCCAACAACGCCGCCACCTCCCAGGTGGCCCGGATCACCCGCATGACCACCGCCTCGTTCCTCATGGAGGGGATCGTCAACGACATCCACTCCTACTACGTCCGTCAGGGCTTTCCCACGAACTCCCTTGAGGACCGCCCCTGCGAGGTGCCCCGGGACTTCGAGCGGGACTTCACCTGCCGCTTCGACCTGAAGGTGGTGGAGATGACCCCCGACCAGGTGCAGGAGATCGCCCAGGCGGCGCTGCAGCAGTGGATGGGCGGGGGCGGCACCGGGGCCGGGGAGAACCTCCTGGCGGGCATGGACCCCTCGAAACTGGCGATGCTGGCTCCCCTCTTCGGGCCCCAGGGCGAGGAGGTGATGGCCCTCTGCAACATCAACCTGAGCCAGGTGATCATGGGGGCCACGGCGCTGGTGGGCTTCCTGCCCCGAATCCTCCAGGAGGTCACCCGGCGCACCCGCCAGCTGGTCGTGCGGCTGGAGTGGAAGGACGGCCCCCGGGGACACCGCCAGTTGCAGGTGGAGACCTTCGTGGTGTCCCTGCCCGAGGAGGAGGTCGCCCAGATGCGGGAGGCCGAGCGGGCCCGGGAGGTCATCGACGCGGCACAGTCCCAGGTCCCTCCCAACTCGGCGCCTCCGCCCACGGGGGGCAATCGGGCACCGGGAGGTGTTCGATGAGGCCCGCGGCCCAGAGGCAGTGGCGCGTTGGACGGCCTGGCACCGGGGGCTTCACGCTCATGGAGGTCCTGGTCGCGGTGGGGCTGCTGGCGATGCTCTCGGCCCTGATGTACCAGGGGCTGGTGCTGTCGTTCCGGGCCCGGGAGCGCATCGCCCGGGTGGAGGAGATCAACCACGGGGCCCGGATGGCCTTGCGGCGCATCGTCGGGGACCTCTCCATGGCCTTCGTGTCGAACCACATGAACCGGGAGGAGCCGGCCACGACGACGCTCTTCGTCGGGCAGTCCGACAGCCTGACCTTCTCCTACCTGGGCCACGAGCGGCGTCGCCGGGGGGCCCGGGAGGGGGACCAGGGGGTCGTGGAGTATCGCCTGGGCCGGGATGGGGGCGGGCTCACAATCGAGCGCCGGGAGAAGCCGCTGCTGGACACCGACCCCGAGAAGGGCGGCACAGTGGAGACGCTGGTGACCGGGGTCCAGGAGTTCCGGGTGCGGTACTGGGACGCGAAGGCCGAGGACTGGAAGGACGAGTGGAAGGTCCGGATGGAGGACGCCCTGAAGGCGGGCAAGGCCGGCGATGCGGGAAAGTACGCCCCGGTGCTGACGCCGACCGGATCGGCACTGCAGAAGGCCAGCCAGCAAAAGATGCTGGAGGAGTACCGGCTGCCGGAGCGGGTCTACCTGCGGCTCGTGCTGGTGGACGACGAGGGGAACCGGTTTCCCTTCGAGACCGAGGCCCGGGTGCATCTGGTGTTCCCCCTGGCCTACTAGGAGAGCGAGGATGGGGATCGGGTGGCGGCAACGGTGGCGGGAGGCCCGGGGCGTGGCCCTGGTCCTGGTCCTTGCCGGGATCGCCATCCTGGCGGCCTTCTCGGCCGAGTTCACCCACCGATCGAGCATCGCGGTCCAGTCGGCCCACAACCTGGAGCGGCAGGTCCAGGCCTACTTCCACGCCCGGAGCGGCATGGAGATCGCGCGCCTCGTGGTCACCAGCCAGAAGATGGTGGACCAGGCCGTGGCGGCCTTCGGCGGCGGCCGGCGGGTGGTGGACCTGTGGCAGTACGCCGGCAAGTTCGCCGAGATCTTCAGCCGGGGGACCGTCCAGGTCCTGGGCGTGGACTTCATCGACCTGAAGGGCCAGCCGGGGCTCGGGGTCCAGGAGGGGTCCTTCGAGGTCAGCGTGGAGCCCGAGGACGCCCGGATCAGCGTCAATGCCGGGGCATCGATCCAGGATCGGAAGGCCTTGTTCACACGCCTGTATCCCTTGCTGGCCTGGCGGGTGGACCCCGAGAGCCGCCCCACCGCGATGGGGATGGACCGGAAGGCCGCGGAGGTGATCCTGAACCTGATCGACTGGACGGACCCCGACGACGAGCGGTCGGACATCGACAGCGCCGGCAACTTCGTCTCTGCCGGGGGCGCCGGGGAGAACGTGGACTACTCCCGCCACGGCTACCGGGCCAAGAACGCCCCGATGGACAGCCTCGAGGAGATGCGGCTGGTGGAGGGGGTGACCGACGACCTCTTCTGCCGCCTCCGGGACCTGGTGACGCCGTACCAGACCGGCAAGGTCAACGTCAACGAGGCGGACCTTCAGGTCCTCAAGGCCCTGCTCTGCGACAACCTCCTGGGGGACCGGCAGGTGGCCTGCGGTCCCACCCTGGACAGCGGCAACACCCTCATGGACCGGGTGCTGCTGCTGCTGGACTCCTGCCGGCGCATCAAGCGGGAACTCTTCCTGCCGCCCTTCGCCAACGAGAACGACTTCCTGGGATTCTTCCAGCGACTCCCCGAGCCCTTCAACCAGTTGCTGGCCCTGAACCAGGGGACCCTGCGGGCACTCATCGGAACCCGGGCCAAGACCCTGCGGGTCACGTCCCGGGGCTGGGCGGGGGCCTCGGGGTGGCAAATCACCGCGGTGATCGACCAGGGATCGACGAACTGGCTGTACTGGCGCGAGACCGGGTTCGACGCCTCGTCGCTGTCTCGCTCGACCAGGGTTCCTTCCGAGGCGTCCCGGCAGTGAGGTGACCATGGGCCACCGGGTACTGGGTATCACGTGGGGGCGGGAGACGGTCCGGGTGGCCGTGGTGGAGACCCGCCTGCGACGATTCGAACTGAAGGGGGTCCAGGAATGGCCCCGGAGACCGGCCTCCATGGACGAGGAGGCGATCCCCGAGGTCCCGGGGGTCGGGTCGGAGGGCGTGGGGTCCCTGTTGGCCGCGCGGCTGAATCCGCCTCCCGGGCCCCTGGACACGGTGGTGGTGGCCTACCCGGGGGAACGGGCCTTCGTGCGGCGCTTCCAGTTTCCGTTTCGCAAGGCGATGCAGATCGATGCGGCGCTGCCCTTCCAGTGGATGTCCCTGCTGCCGGTCCCGATGGAGGAGATGCACACGGCCTGGGAGCCCGTCAGCCCCCAGGGGGGGGGCCTGGAGGTCCTGGGGGTGGCCACCCCGGCGGCCTCGTTGACCGAGTTCCTGGAGCGCAATCGGGAGATGGGGCTGGCCCCGGTGCGGGTCTCGATGGACGGGGTCTGCCTGCTGAGCCTGCTGCCCTGGTGCGAGGAGCCCCCCGGGGAGGAGGCCGGCGCCCTGGGGCAGATGCTGGTCTGGGCCGAAGAGGACCGGGTGGAACTGGTGGTGACCCGCGGTCGGGCCGCCGTGATGGTCCGGTCCTCGACGCTGGGAGAGGAGGTGATGTCGGACGGGGAGGTCTCGTCGGCGTTTCTCCGGGAAGTGGTGATCAGCGTGGCGGCGGCGGCGGCCCAGGGGGCCGAGGTGACCCGGATCCGGGTGGCCGGTCCCTCGGCGGATCGGTTGCTGGGGCCGCTCCAGGAGGCGGTGGCGATTCCCTGCGAGGTGCTGGACCCGGCGCGGTGTCCGATCCCCGGGGCCGCCCTGTGTCCCGGGCTGGACCCTCGGTTCGCAAAGGTGGTCGCCCTGGCGCTCGGGGCGGCCTCCGGGACCGGTCCAGGAAGCCTCAACCTGCGCACCGGGCCCTTCGCGGTCGAGGGGGGGCGAGGGTTGATCCGGGACCGGGCGGGGTTCTTCACCTGGATCCTGGCCCTGTTCCTGGTGTTGGGGGCGGCCCGGGCCGGGGTCCGGTGGCATGGCCTGCGGGCCGAGAAGGCGGCCTTGAACCAGGAACTGGCCCTCTTCACGAAGGCGGTGCTGGGAGAGGAGAAGAGCTCCTTCGAGGCGGCGCTGAAGCAGATGAAGAGCCTGAACGAGGATGACCTCAAGGTCTTCCCTCCCTGGACGGCCGTCGGGACCCTGGGCCGGATCGCCAGGGCGATGGAAGTTCCCGTCGCAGCCGGGGAGGGGGACGAGGCCCCGGCTGGCCATCCCCTGGAACTGGAGTCGGTCCGCATCGACCCGAAGCAGGTGAGTCTTCGAGGGGAGGCGAAGACCATCGAGGTGCTGGACGCCTTCGTGGCCCGGCTCCAGGCGGACCCCTGCTTCCAGGATGTGGTCACCGAGAGCACCGAGCGGGTGATGTTCCAGCGGCACCAGGGATGGCAGCGCTACAGCCTCCGGTGGACCGTGGATTGCGCGAAGGCCGAGGCGCCCCGCAAGGGGAAGGACCCGTCCGGAAAAGAAACTGGCGCGGCGAAGCCGCCCGCCCGCTGAGGGGGAATCATGACCTGGAGCGACACCATCGAGGGAATGCTGGGACGGATGACCTCCCGGGAACGGCGGCTCTTCGCCATCCTGGGCGTCGCCGTCGGCGTGGTCGTGATCGGGGGCATCGGGTTCGGAATCACCGCCTTCTTCTCCTCCCTCCAGGAGGAACTGGATCGGGACCGGGCGGCCCTGGCAGAGATGCGGGCGCTGGCCCCGACCTACCGGGACCTCAGCGAGCGGAAGCGGCAGCAGGAAGAGGCCATCCGGAACAACCGGTCCACGGCCCGGTCGATGGTCAACGAACTGCTCAAGAAGCAGGAACTCACCGGAGAGGTCCCCGGTGCGACAGGGGGGACCCTGGCGGACATCGTGACCTTCGAGGGGAAGACCAGCGAGACGCCCATCGAACCGGGCCGTGGTGCCCGGAAGAAGACTCCCCCGAAGGGAAAGGGCAAGGACTCGGGCGGCCTCGTCGAGATCGAGCAGTCCTTCGATTTCAAGGAGGTGCCGGTGGCGGACCTGCTGGTCTTCCTGGACCAGGTGGAGCGGTCGAAGGAACTGATCTTCCTGACGAAACTGGAGATGACGCGGAAGTTCAACGACCTGTCCCACGTCCGGGCCCAGTGCAGCGTGGCGACCTACCAGTACCAGGGGGCCGAGACCCCGGCGGGGCCCTGACGGCCGAGGAGGGATCATGGTCTGGGAGTGGCTCAGGCGACCTGCAGTGGCCAGGGGGCTCCGGATCGGTGGCTTCGTGGCCTTCGCCCTCGCGGTGTTCCTGGCCGTGCTGACGGTCAGTTTCCCGGCGGCGCGGTTGAAGCGGTGGCTGGAGGGACAGGCCTCGGCCCGGGGGTTCCCGACGCGGATCGAGGAGGTGTCCCTGCGACCCCTCGGGGGCGTCGTGCTCCAGGGGGTGCGCGTGGACCTGCCGCCCCAGCGGGATTCGTTGCCCGATGGGACCGTGGTCGAGACACCCCGATCCCTGGCCCTGGACCGGGTGGACGTCTCCTTCGGGATCTTCCGGGCGCTGTTCGGGAGCCTGAAGGTCCAGGTGGTGATCCGAAGCGGCGAGGGCCGCCTGGGTCCGATCCAGGTGGTGAGGACCTCGGACCAGATCCGGGTGGCCCTGGAGGGTGCCCAGGACTTCCCCTTGCCGTCGACGCTGCCGATCTTCGGGATCCGGATGGCGGGGGTGCTGAAGGCCCTCAAGGGGACCCTGACCTATGACCAGAAGGGCGGATGGGCCGAGAGCCGGGGGCGCCTCGAGGTCCGGGCCGAGGGGCTCCGGGCCCTTCGGCCCGTGCTCCGGAGCGCGACCCAGGGCAGCGTGACCCTCAGTGACGCCTCCCTGGGGACCCTGGACGTGGTGATCAACCTGGACCGTCGCCAGGACATCCCGGCCTTCAAGGGCGACAAGAAGGGGGCGCCCGGGAACGACGGGACCGTGCTGCACGTGGAGAAGGCCGAACTGGACGGAGAGGACGTGAAGGCCCTCTTCGAAGGGCACTCCCTGGTGCGCCTGGCGCCGGGGAAGCCGATTCGGGACGGGCAGTTGCAGGCGGAGATCGCCTTCAGCCTGTCCGACGCCTTCTTTGACCGGACGGTCCGGGAGGGGACCGGTGATCCCTCGACGCCAAACCGGTTCCTGCGGACCTTGCTGAACATGGACCCGAAATGGCGGGCCGCCCAGTCGGGGAACTACTGGGGTGTCCTCTGCACCGGCACACTGGGGCGTCCAGCCTGCATTCCGAAGCGGCCCATCGTCCGGGGCGGCGACTTCAAACCCCCCGAAAAGGCCCAGGAGAAGCCTGCCGAGTCTCCCTCGCCCACGACCGGCCGGCCTTCGACGCCGGTCCGGGAGGCGCCCCCGGCCAGCCCGACGCCTCCCCCGTCGCCGGTCCCTGCGACGGCCTCGCCGGCCCCGGTCGCCCCGCCGCCACGGGTCGAGCCCACCATCGCTCCACCCCCAGCCCCGGAGGCGGCCCGGGTGCCGGCGATCGAGGCCCCGGCGGGTCCGGTCGCCTCACCGTCGGCCGAGGCCGCCGCGGCGTCGGCGGTCCGGGAGTCTGGCGCCCTGAAGCCCGTGATCCTGGGTCGCGCCCGCATCCGGGGGATGGTCCCCCCGGGCGACGAGGAGGAAGTGCCCGGACCGGCCGGAGAAGCCCCTCCGCCGCCCCAGCCTCCGCCCGTCGAGGGACAGGAGTGAGGGGTTCGGGTCGCCGTGGTCCTGGGGGCGGGTCAGGCCTCTTCCGGCGGCAGGTCCAGTTCGTCGCGGCGGCGCAGCACCGGGCCCGCGTCCAGCGTCCGGATCCAGTAGAGGTCCGCCGGCAGCACGTCGTATCGAGGCAGGTCCGGCAGGGACTCCTCGAAGGCCAGGCGGAGGATCCACCAGGGGAAGTGGGCTCCCGCCGCCGTGTAGAAGTGGTGCGTGGTCCCGAGTCGTCCCGCGTTGACCTCCGTCGGTCGCAGGCTGCCGTCCCCGGCGGCCTTGACGTCCACGAAGGCGGCGCCGTGGAACGCCGGGTCCAGGGCCAGCACGCACCGGTGGCCCAGGTCATTCAAGTCCGCCCGGTGCACCGTGTGGCTGATCGACGGGGCCCCGGTGATCCCCGAGGGACTCACGTGGGGGATCACGTAGGCATCCCGCTGGCGTCCCTGGCTGGTGATCAACTCCCCATGGCGGAAGATCCCGAGCCAGGTCAGGTTCTCCCCCGGGAGGAACTCCGAGGCGATGAAATGGCCCATTCCCTGGTAGAAGGAGATCCAGCCCCGGGCCTCGATGGGGTGACGGCACGGCAGCGCGGCGCCGCCGATGCCCCGTCCGGGGATTCCGGAGCCTCGGAACCAGACAGGCCGCGTCGGGATCTCGTCGAAGGCCCGGTCGATGTCCGCGTCGGTCTCGATGGCGATGGTCTTTGGGACCGGGATTCCGGCCGCGGACCAGCGCTTCCAGGTCTCCCACTTGCTGGCGGCCCGCTGCTGGGTTTCCAGGGACGGGACATACAGACGGGCCCCGGTCTCCTCGATGCGGCTCCGATGGCGGGTCAGGACCTCCATCTCCAGAGAGGAGTTCGGGAAGACGAAGTTCAGGGAGTGGCTCCGGATCAGGCCACAGACCGCCTCCAGATAGGCCTCCTCGTCCCGGCACCGGGGCACCCGGGCCCGCTCGTGGGTCAGGGCCAGATGCACGAAGAAGGGGCTGGCGTCGCAGCCCACCGTGAAGATCGGTTCCGGGGCCTCCCGCAATCCCCGGGTCAGATTGACAGCCCCCGGGCCCCCTGCGGCTGGGATCAGCACGCGTTTTGGCACGGATGACACGGACACCTCCCGGCCTCAGGCCAGTTCGAAATACTTGCAGAACAGGTAATGGCCCTGGGGGTCCAGGTAGCCCTCGGGTTGGGTCAGCTGGTCGTTGGGATACTCCATGCTGCATCGTCCCGTCGATGGCACCACATGGGCACAGTCCCGGCAGGTCCAGCGCAGGTCGAAACGTGAAGATTCCTCCCGGAACCTCCGAAGGTCCTCGGGGGTGGCCGTGGTCGGTGTCACGAATGCCTTCATCGACCGGGTTCTCCCGACAGGGCCCTGGCGGCCTCCGGGAAGCCTGCCGCCTCAAGCCAGGAGCGGGTGACCGCCCGCAGGGTCATGTCCGTAGGGTCCCCATGCTCCAGCAGCCAGAGGGCGGCCCCCGGGAGGTCGCCAGCACGGCAGCGCAACGTCCCAATGGCTCGTGTGATCAGCGGCGGCGGCCGAAAGCGGTCTTCGCCGGGAATCGCCAGGGGCGGGGTCGTGAACACCACCTGTCGGAGGGCCTCCCGGAGAGCCTGATCCCGGCAGGTCCGATCGGTGAAGGGCTGGAGCCACCGTCGCACCTGCTGCCAGGCGGCCTCCAGGGACCGCAGGGCCTCAGCCTCGCGCCCCTGGACCAGGTCCGTCAGGCCGGACCGGTAGGGCCTGGTCTCCAGGTACTCCCGGACCTCTGAAGAGGCCGGCAAGGGCAGGGCCTCGCACTCCCGGGGCGGCGCCGGGCGTGATAAAGTCGGTGCGGGCAGGAGGCAGAGGGCGACGAGGAGGCAGGTCCCGCGCATGAAGGGCATTCTAGCACGGCATGGCCTCGCCTTCAGGGGGGCCTGGGCCGAGATGCAGGGACTTCTGGCCGCCTGGTTGGCGACCCTGATGGTCTGGGGAACGGTGGCGACCGCCGGGGCGGCCGAACCGGTCGCGCTTCCGCCCGACGGTTCCTTCCTGCGGGTGACCGTCGATGGGGGGATCTCCCCGTTCACCAGCGTGGTCTGGGACGTGACGGTCCGGGGCGAGGCGGTGGTGGTCTCCCTGGTCAAGGAATCCCTTTGCCGTACCGGGCAGCGGGAGCGGGTGCGCCTGCTGCAAGGGGACCCGGCCCGGACCCTGCTGGAGTCCCTCGTGGGGGCCGGTGTCTGGACCGTTGGGGAAGTGCCCCGGGGGGCGACGGCCGGTCGCGCGAGGGATGCCTCCGGGCGGCCGGGAGAGGTGCGATACGAGGTCTGGATGGCCTGGGGAAGACAGATGAGCCGCTGGACGGTCACCCAGGGTCAACTGCACCGGGTGCCGCAGGCCCTCCGGGTCGTGACGGTGCTCCCGGACCTGGTGCGGACCCTCGTCGATCCCTTGCCGATGCGGGACCTCTACGTCCCGGCCGGGCGGATCGGGTATCTCACGGTCACCGCGTCAGAGGAGGGGGAGATGGTGATTGATGGCTGGGATCGGGTGCCCCTTCCCGTCGAATCTCTGGAGGTCGTGGAGGGGGATCACCAGGTGGTGGCCACGAGCCGGTCCGGGAAGGTCCAGAGGTTCCGGGTCCAGGTCCTGGGGGGCGGGATGCACCGGGTGCATGTGCTGTTCCAGGCCCCTGAGGGGGAACCGGCTCCATGAGGTGAGACTCGGGCATGGGAAGGGGAATGCTGCTGGCAGGCCTGCTGGCCCTGCTGGTTCCGGCGACGGCCATCGCCCAGCGGTGTCCCTCCGGGACCAGTCTCCGGCAGACCCACGTGCGGAAGGGGGAGGGCCTCCAGGAGGTCGCCCGGCGCGTCCAGGTCAAGGTGGAGGACCTCCGGCGGTGGAACCGACTGCGGTCGGACCAGGTGCGGCCAGGGCAGAACCTTCGTTACTGCATGCCGGTCCTCCGGGGGGCGTCCATCGGGTCTCCAAACCGGGGGAAACTGCAGAAGGGCAAGAGCATCGACCCCGACGGGGATCGGCAGGGGACCGGGTTCGTGCTGAGTCCCCACCGCAGCGCCACCTGGGGAACGCCGGCCACCGTGGCGGCCGTCCGAAGAGCGATGGCCTGCTACCGGAGCCGCTGTCCGGCCGGCCGGAAGGGCGAGTGTCCCCCGGTGAACCTCGGCGACCTCTCGGCAAAGGACGGGGGGCATCTGGGCAACCACCTCTCGCACCAGAGCGGGCGTGACGTGGACCTCGGCTACCTGGTGCGCCCGCCCCAGAGCCGGGGGGTCTTCGACCGACAGGCCACGGCCGCGAACCTGAACCTCAAGGCACAGTGGGCGGTGTTGGGCTGCCTGTTGGACAATCCCCTGGTGAAGTTCGTCTTCCTGTCGGGCACGGTGGCCGAGGCCCTCAGGGCCCATGCCCGGAAGGTCCCGGCCCTTCGGAAATACCTGCGATTCTTCCAGAACGGGGTCATCCAGCCCGACACCGAGCACCTGACCCATCTCCACGTGCGCTATCGCTGCCCGAAGACCGATCCCCACTGTCAGGACTGAGACCTGATGGCCGGGGCGTTGAGGAGGACCGACAGACGGTCCTTCCAGGGTCAGAAGGTGGGGTGGGACGCCCGGTGGGGCACCTCGCAGGTGGGGCAGGGGGGCTCGCGCAGCACCCCGGCCCGGACCAGTCCCCCGTGAATCCGGCATCCCAGGCAGAAGCCGAAGACGGCCTCGAGGGACGCCAGCCCGACCACCACCGCGGCGAGGGCCTGGCCGATGGCCACCGTGGCCGGGAACAGGTGCAGGACCCAGGCGGCGCTGAAGAACACCAGCCCCACGGTTGCCGCGAATCGTTTCGGGGCATATGCGATGGGAGTGCCCGGTCCGCCCGGGAGCCGGTTCGCGATGACCCGGGCCACGGTGGCCAGGGGACTCATGCGCGGGGCGATCAGGGCCCGGAGGGCGAAGTCCAGGACCAGGAGACCCAGGGGCCAGGAGTGGTCCACCAGGGGAGCCAGTGAGCCCAGGATGACCACCTGGGCCGCCACCAGTCGGGGGATGCGGTTCGGCACCTGTCGGGGAAACTGGAATGGCGACATGGTTTCCTCCCGCGAGTGGGATGCGGGGCACCGGGCCCCGATGGGGGCATTATATGAGTAAATAAATCATAAAGTCAATAATAGTCCTGAAACGTCCCCCGACGGGGGCTTTCCGAAATGACCGGGTGCCCGTATCATGGGCCGTTCCGCGACCGGGGTCGGCCGGACGTTTCTGGGAGGACGGGATGCGTAGAGGCTGGTGGCTGGCGGTGCTGTGGGTGTTCGTGGCCTGCCGGGGCGGCGGGGGGACCGGGGAGCGACAGAAGGCCGCTCTGGAGGCCCAGAAGAAGGCCATCCAGGGCGAGGTGGATCAGGTCCTCCAGGGCTGGCTGGACCAGATGGCCCGGACCCTGCCGGAGGACGTCCGGAAGTTCGAGAAGTCCAGGAGCCCCCTCGTGCGATGGCGGCTCGACTCCTTCCAGTACGACTGGAAGCGGCCCCTCGAGGCGGCGGTGGTGAAGGTCCGAGGGACCGTGCTGGAGGACGCCTTCCGGGCGCCCCTGGAGTTCTTCCAGGCGATGGATGCCTTCTGGAAGAAGGAGATCGACTTCAAGGACTACCTGGCGGCCTACCGGAAGGTGAAGGAGGCCTCCGACGACCCCCTGGTGCTGCTGCTGGCGGACTTCGACCATGCCTTTCTGCATCTGGAGGCCTTCTACGGGGCCCAGGACATGGAGGGAGACGATCGGGCCATCTACTTCTTCCGTCACTGGCAGGTGGCCTTCTCCTTCCCTCGGGAGAAGGGCGAGGCGGTCAGCGAGTACCTGGCACGCCTGTGCATGGAGCGGCCGCTGGATGTCTGCCGGGAGGTCCCCTTCGAGTCGCTTCACTTCGCGCTGGAGAGACCCTACCTGCTCGAGGTGAAGCGGATCGTCGGGGAGTACCTGAAGGCCCACCCGGACCAGCCCATCAACCGGGTCTTCCAGACGCTTCTCCAGGACATCGAGGCCCGGTTGCCACGGATCCCCGCATTCCCCGAGGATCCGGTCATGCCGACGGTGGTCTCGAAGGCCCCCTTCGTCGGGGACGTCGTGGTGACGGTCCGGCCGAGCGGCCTGACGTGGGAGGAGCGTGAGTACCTGTCCTTCCAGAAGGGATGGCTGATCCCGGCGAAGGAGTGGGGCGTCTTCCAGAAGGCCGTGAAGGACCGGATGCCGGGCTTCGAGAAGGATCGGGGCCCCGAGAACCTGGAGATCCTGCTGCTGGCGATGGACCAGCAGGCCGCGATGGGGGTCGCCGCCCGGGTCGTGGACGCGATGAAGGCGGAGCCGCCCCGCTACGTGACCTTCGGTGGCCGGAGGCGGATCGACGGCATGAACCGCCGGACCACCTTCGGCAAGTTGCAGTTCCGGGAGGTCCCGGTGGCACCACGGAAGGCGGAGGTCGAGGGGCAGGGGTCCTGGAAGTGCCTGCCCCTGGGGCAGACCCCCGACTCGGACGACCTGCCGGGTCAGGTGGGGCCGACGGTCCTGGTGACGACCTCGGGGATCCGGACCGGGACGTTCCAGCAGGGCAAGGTCGGTGGCCTGGCCGATGGGGACCTGCCGGGAGCGCTGGCGCACCTGCGGAGCGGCACGGGCCTGCTGCTCATTGGCGAGGACGTGCCGCTGCAGGCCGTGGCGCCTCTGATCCAGTCCCTCTTCGAGGAGTGCGGGGACGAGCGCTGCACCTTCCTGCAGAAGCACGAACCGCGCCTGGAGGTCCAGGTCTGCGGCCGTTGAGATGGCGCGACATCAGGCCCCGCGGGGATCGGGGGGCCTGGGGGAGGGCCGGCCGCTGGTCGATGAACGGGAGGGGACGATGGGGCGACGAGCAGGACTGGTGCTGCTGCTGTTCGTGACAGGGATCGGGTGTCCCGGGCGCAGGGAGGCGGACCGGAAGGAGGCCCCGCCGGCCTCCCCGGCGCCGCAGGTCGCCCCCTCGGCCCCTGAGGCCCCGAAGCCGCCCCCGAGTCCCTTCGCGGGGCTCCGGAAGAAGGTCGAGGACTTCACGGTGCTGGCATCGGCCTGCTCCCGGGCCTGGTTCACGAAGGTGGACCCGGATCGGATCGACCGGTGGGAACTGGCGGTGGACGTCCCGGGGATGGAGCAGCAGTGCGACCCCCTGCTCCAGAAGTACCAGGACCTGCTGGAGGAGGCGGCCTTCCGGCACCCGGTCCTGGACCAGTGGCTCCGGACCGCTGCCAGCGTGACGGACCGCTACTTCTTCCTGGCCTTCCGGTGCAAGAAGGTGGGCGTCAAGGACAAGAAGCCCTACAAGAAGATGCTGGCCCAGCTGCGGGACGACCTGGTCGGGGACGTCCAGGCCCTGGAGAAGGCCCTGGAGCCCGCCCTGGCCCTGACGGACCGGGATCTCGAGACCGGAGGGGACCTCGGCAACGAGCCCCGACTGATCTGGATTCACGGGGCCATCCACCGCCTGCCTGAGGACTTCCAGCGGTGGATCGAGGGCCCTCGGAAGGATCAGGCCCCCATCTGGCGCTTCGGGCTGATGACCTCGAATCTCGTGGCCCAGAAGGCCCTGCCGGCGCTGTCGGTGCCGAAGTGGCAGGTCCCGGAGGCCACCGTGGCGGCGGCGAAGGGACTGGTGGAGGCCTTCTCGGCGGCCTGGCAGTTCTACAAGGGGGACTACTTCGAGGCCGAGGAACAGCAGGCCCCGGGTCTCTACAAGGCCTTCCACAAGGCCGAGGCGGCCTGGAAGAAGGCCTCCCAGAAGACCTGGCCCGCCTTCGGGAAGCCGGTGATGGAACAGCGGACGGCCGACTGACGACAGGCACCATGGAGGAGACGCGATGGAACGGCAGGAACGAGTCCAGGTGGGGATCCTGATCGGGAGCCCCAGCGACCGGGAACTGGCGGAGAAGGCCCTGGCGACGCTCCGGGAACTGGGCATCGCCGGGGAGATCAAGGTGCTGTCGGCCCACCGGACCCCCGAACGGGTGATCGCCTATGTCCAGACCGCCGAGGCACGGGGCATCTCGGTGCTGCTGGCCTGTGCGGGACTGGCGGCGCATCTGGCGGGGGTCGTGGCAGCCCACACGCTGCTCCCGGTGATCGGCGTGCCGGTGGCCGGTGGAACGCTGGGGGGGCTCGACGCCCTGCTCTCCACCGTGCAGATGCCGCCGGGGATCCCGGTGGCCACCGTGGCCATCGACGGGGCCCGGAACGCGGCGATCCTGGCGGCCCGGATCCTGGCCCTGGGGGACCCGGCCGTCCGGGATGCCCTGGCGGCCATGCGGGAGAGGGAACGGCAGCGGTACGACACGGTCTGACGGCGGCTGCTGCAGGCCCAGGAGTGGCAACCTTGTCGGCGATGACGGGCACACCGGCACTCTGGACCGCCTTCGGGGTCGGCGTCCTGGGGATGCTGGCCCTGGACCTCTGGGTCTTCAACCGCCATCCCCATCGCATCCGGATGCGGGAGGCGGTGGGGTGGTCGCTGGTCTGGGTCGCCCTGGCCCTGGTCTTCGCCGTGGGGGTGTATCTTGGCGAGGGATCGGGCAAGGCCGTCGAGTTCCTGACCGGGTGGGTGATCGAGAAGGCCCTCTCGGTGGACAACCTCTTCGTCTTCCTGGCGATCTTTTCCTACTTCCGGGTGCCCCTGGATCTGCAGCACCGGGTGCTCTACTACGGGGTGCTGGGGGCCCTGGTCTTCCGGGGCATCTTCATCTTCGTCGGCGGGGCCTTGCTGGCGGCCTTCGAATGGATGGTGTACGGCTTCGGGGCGCTGCTGATGGTCACGGCCTTCCGGATGCTGCGTCCCCAGGGGGCTGCGGTGGACCCCGAGCGCAACCGGGTCCTCCGGGCGTGCCGACGGCTGTTCCGGACCACCCCCGACTACCAGGGTGCCGCCTTCTTCGTCCGGGAACCCGGGAAGTCCTGGTTCCGGGCGACGCCCCTCTTCCTGGTCCTGGTCTTCATTGAGGTCTCGGACGTGATGTTCGCCGTGGACTCGGTCCCGGCGGTCTTCGCCGTGACCCGGGACACCTTCATCGTGTACACCTCGAACGTCTTCGCGATTCTCGGCCTGCGGGCGCTGTACTTCGTGCTGGCGGGCATGATGAACCGGTTCTCGCTGCTGCACTATGGGCTGGCCCTGGTGCTCTTCTTCGTCGGGGGGAAGATGATCCTGGAGCCGCTGCTTCACTGGGAGATGCCTCCGGAGGTCTCCCTCTCGGTTGTGGGAAGCCTGATCGCCCTGTCGGTGGCGGCATCCTGGGTCCTGGCCCGCTGGCGGGAGCGCCGGGGCGTTGGCTGAGGCCTGCGGCACCGATCGGCGCCAGGGGTTGCCAGGACAGCAGGGAGGCAGAAGCCCGGGGAGGTCCGTCAGGCGTGGGTGTCGTCAGGGGCGTCATGCAGGCGACGCAGGGTTGCCAGCGCGGATCGCATCTCTTCGATCCCATGAAAGATTCGCACGCCGGGCATGCGGTCCTTCAGGGGGTGCCCCTCGGGCATGCCCACCCACAGGCGCACGTGGCGGGACAGGCCCCGCAGGTCGGCAGCCAGTCTCTGCAGTTCGGCAGGCGGGGGCTCCCGGATCACGCTCAGCACGACCAACTCGGCCTGCAGGGTCTCGGCGGCCTGCAACAGGTCCGATGACGGCAGGTCCGGGCCGGCCCAGGTCACGTCCCACCCGTCCACTGCGGCCAGCCAGGCGGCCAGCAGGACGCCGAACTCGTGGAGATGGCCCGACGGCGTGGCGGCCAGCAGGCGCGGGGCCCCGGGAGGTGGGGCCGGGGCCAGGCGCAGCAGGTCCGTCAGGAAGCCCTTCATCTGGCCGCTGACGACGTGTTCGTGGGCGACGCCCAGTTCATTCCGGGCCCAGCGATCTCCCACCTCCCGGAGCACCGGGATGGCGACCCTCAACACAAAGACCTCCGGGGGCAGCAGCGTGGCGGCTCGGGCCAGAATCTGCTGGGCCTGACGCACGTCCAGCCGGGCGATGGCCTGGAGGTAGTCTCGCACGACCCCCTCCAGCAGGCGGTCCTGGTCCAGCGGCGGGGACTGGACGGGAGTCTCCAGCAGGCTCTTCCCTTGGAGGAGCGACTGCAGGCGATCGTCCGGCAGCCGGGCCAGGTCGCCGATCGCGTGACCCCGTTGCGTCAGTTCGCGCAACATGGCGAGGCGGCGGACCTCGGCAGCGCTGTACCGTCTGGCATGGCCGGCGGTACGGGCCGGTTCTACGACCCCGTAGCGCCGTTGCCAGATGCGGATCAGATCGGGCGACAGGCCCGACAGCCGACTGGCTGCCCGGATGGGGTAGAGTCCCTCGGGGATGGGGGCGGTGGCGTCCTGGGGAGGCGCGTCCGACATGGTGGTCACCTTACATCAACAGGCTTGCGACTTCAGCCCCCGGAGTCTGGCTTCCAGTCGTCGTCCCTTGGGGTTCCGGAACCGATCCGACAGGGGACGGCCTGTCGGGGCCCGGGGATCGAACGGGTGGATCCAGGCAAGGGACCGGACAGAATGGCCGTTCAAGGGAGCATGCTGACCGGGTCGATGCGGGCGGTGGAACCGTCGTTGAGCTGGGCGATGAGGAAGACATCGGTGCCCTGGGCGATGGCGAAGAGGTTGATGACGGCCCCGGCGGGCAGCGTCGGGGTCTCGAAGACGAGGTCGGGGGTGGCGTCGTTGTCGATGTCGAAGCCCAGCGTGTAGGCACCGGCGGGGAGGTCCAGGTAGTCGCCCACGGCGCCGAAGTCGAAGTCAGGGTAGAGGGGGGCGGGGCTGCCGCTGGCGGGGATGTTCCAGATGTCCACCTGGCCCACGCCGACGGCGACATGGATGGCCCGGACCCGGATGTTGCCGGGTGCGAGGCCGGCGTCGTCGTCCACCAGGGCGCCCACCTTCAGGCTGGCCACGCCATCATAGGCGAAGGCGGTGTAGGACTGCCCCCCGGCGAGGTCGATCCGGCCGGTGTCGAGGACCGACGAGGCAAGGCCGGCACCGGCAGGGGCCAGGTCGAAGTTGTAGGAACCGGGGTCCAGTTCCAGGTATCCGGTTCCCTGGGGGAAGGCCAGGTTGGTGACGACTGCCGGTCCGGCGTCGTTGGCGAAGATGTCCACGGCCGGGGCGTCGGGGGAGAGGTGGATGGCCCGGATGCGTGCCTTGGCCACGGGGGCCGGGCGGGGGTCGATGCGGGCGGTGGAACCGTCGTTGAGCTGGGCGATGAGGAAGACATCGGTGCCCTGGGCGATGGCGAAGAGGTTGATGACGGCCCCGGCGGGCAGCGTCGGGGTCTCGAAGACGAGGTCGGGGGTGGCGTCGTTGTCGATGTCGAAGCCCAGCGTGTAGGCACCGGCGGGGAGGTCCAGGTAGTCGCCCACGGCGCCGAAGTCGAAGTCAGGGTAGAGGGGGGCGGGGCTGCCGCTGGCGGGGATGTTCCAGATGTCCACCTGGCCCACGCCGACGGCGACATGGATGGCCCGGACCCGGATGTTGCCGGGTGCGAGGCCGGCGTCGTCGTCCACCAGGGCGCCCACCTTCAGGCTGGCCACGCCATCATAGGCGAAGGCGGTGTAGGACTTGCCACCTTCCAGAAGCAGATCGGGGACGGACTTCACCTTCGCGCCGATGCCTGCGCCGGCCGGGGCGATGTCGAAGTCGTAGGTGCCGGCCTCCAGGTCCAGATAGTCCGTTCCGTTTGGAAAGGCCAGGCCGGTGACAGCCGCCGTCGGGCCGCCATTGGCGAAGATGTCCACGGCCGGGGCGTCGGGGGAGAGGTGAATGGCTCGCAGACGGGCCCGGGCGACCGGTGGGGTCTCGCCGCCCCCGTCGGTGCCCTGGTCCGTACCGACATCGGTCGGGTTGTCTCCGATGATGTCGGATCCGCCAGGGTTGGAACCGGAATCGGCATCGCACGCGGACAGGGACGCCATGGACAGGGCCGCCAGCGTCACCAGCGACAGACGTTGAAACTTCATGGGAGCCTCCTCGGAGCATCCTTGGTGGACAGTGAACGGGACCATCCCGTCCTGAACAAAAGTTCGACATTCTTTGGACAGACGCAAGGGCCATGGTGAAAATCCACGTATTTTCATGGGCATGAGGGTGTCTTGGGCCTGGCGCCCCAGGTCGGGACGACAGGCCCCGCCGTCTGGCGCCGCTCTCATCGGTGATGACGGCCGTGTCAGGATCGGGTCGGGGCGTTCAGGGTCTCGTGATCAGGACGCCCACATAGACGCAGTAGATCGCCATCAGCAGGGCCCCCTGGAGCCGCGAGACCTTGGGACGGAAGGCCAGGACCAGCAGCGACAGGACCGACAGGGCCACCAGCACCGGCAGGTCGAGGGCCAGGGATCCCGGTGTCACCGCCAGGGCCTCGGGGGCGACCGACGCCGACAGACCGAGCACTCCCGCGACATTGAACAGGTTGGACCCCAGCACGTTGCCCAGGGCGATCTCCGGTTGCCGCCGGATCGCCGAGACGACCGACGTGGCGACCTCGGGCAGGGACGTGCCGCCGGCAATCAGGGTCAGGGCGATGACCCGGTCAGGCACCCCGGCCCAGCGGGCCAGGGCCACGGATCCCTCGACCATCCAGTCCGATCCCAGGTAGAGCCCGCCAAGCCCCAGCAGGACCAGCAACCCGTTCCGAAGCAGGGCTCGCCCCTGGCGGTCTCCCGCCGGCCGGGACTGGGAGCCCTTCCGCGGGGGCTCCAGGACGGGCACCGGCAACGGTTCATGGCCGACCATCGCCTCCCGGACCTGCCACAGCAGGTACAGGGTCAGGCCGAGGACCAGCACGATCCCCTCCCATCGCGCGATCCGCCCGTCCCAGGCCACCGCAGCGGCAGCCAGGGCAGACCCGACCATCAACGGCGCCTCGACCCACCGGACCTGCCTCCGGATCGCTGCCGGTATCTCGATGGGGCGGATCAGGGCCGCGGCCCCCAACACCACCGCGATGTTGAAGAGGTTGGACCCGACCACGTTGCCGAAGGTGATGTCCCCGTTGCCTCGGAAGGCGGCGGCGACGCTGACGGCGAGCTCCGGGGAGGAGGTGCCGAAGGCCACCACCGTCAGGCCGATCACCAGGGGCGGGACGCCCAGGGCCGCGGCCAGTTCCGAGGCGCCGCGGACCAGGGCCTCCGCCGCCAGCAGGACCAACCCCAGGCCCAGCAGCAGTTGCATCCATTCCCAGAGGGTCATGGCAGGCCTCTCAGGCAAGACGGTCGAGGCCCATGGGCGTTCACGCCCTGATCCGGACCGGGATCACGGGACATGTCGCACCTCGGACACCTCGGCCGGGACTCGGCCGCCCACGAGCCAGTCCTCCATCGCCGTCTCGCCGGCCAGGTGCCTCCGGAAGAAGGCCACCATCAGCGTGCGCACGGCGTCGATCTGATCCTGGTCTTCTCCAGGGCCGTCGGGACAGACCGAGCAGGTGAATCCGCAGGCCGCCGGGTCGTCCACGAAGTCCTGGTGATCGGCTCCTCCGAGGGCCCAGAGGGCCTTCCAGGGGGAGGACGAGGCCGCGTCGTAGAAGGTCCGGAAGTTCTGGTCCGCCGGGGCGCAGGCGGGGCTCAGGGGGGCGGTGTGGGTGGCGCTCCAGTCCTCCCCGGGAAGGCCCAGGGGGATCTGCAGCGGGGCCACCTGGTCCGGCACGATGTCCGGCAGCGACGCCGTGTAGCCCGTGATGGGGTTGCCCCCGTTGACCGGGTCCATCGCGAAGACCGCCTGGATGCGGGGGTCGCTGAAGGCGGCCATCACCGAGATCTTGCCCCCGAGGCTGTGGCCCATCATGCCGATGCGAGCGGGATCCGCCAGGCCCGCCAGGGGCCCCTGTCCGTCCAGGGCCCAGTCGATCACGGCTCGGGCGTCGTCGCGCATCTCCACGTGGCTGACGTTCAACAGGGATCCCGGAGGCGCGGCCCGGACCACCAGGAAGCCGTGAGAGGCCAGACGGTCCACGGTCCCCTGGTAGAGGTCCGTCGAGGCCTGGAAGCCCGGCAGGAAGACCACCAGGGGCCAGGGGCCGAGGCCGTCGGGGACATGGGCGACGACCGGGATCGTCCGGTTGCCGCGCCGGACATCGGCCTTCCGGGTCGTGGTGGGAAAGGGGCCCGGGCGATCCGGATCGGCCCGATCCGGAGGCGTGACGGCATCCTCCGGCGGCAGGTCTACGGGCCCGGTCTCGGCCAGGTCCGTCCCCACGGGGGAATCCCCCGGCAGGTCGCCCGGGAGTTCTGGCTGGAGGTCTTCGGGGAGGTCGGACGGGGAGGGCAGGTCTCGGGGGGCGTCCAGGTCCTCCCACCGGTCGGGGAGCGGGGCATCCAGGATACCGGTCAGGTCCTCCGGTCCCGGTCCCCGGTCCTCGCCGGGGTCCCCAGGCGTCACGTCGTGGGTCCCGACGGCATCGATCGAGGAGTCCACTCCGGGAAGGTCCCGACTTCCTGGATTCGAAGTCTCACTGCCGCCGCAGGCGGCCATCCAGATCAGGGGCAAGACGAACCGGGACATCCTCAGGTCCATCAGGGACCTCCAGGGCTGGTGCCGACGGAAGATGGTCATCCAGGGGCCGGCCTGTCAATGCTTCCCGTCAGGAGCCTCCGGCCGGGAGGCCTCGCCGGAGTCCCGCTCGGGCCGCCGCCGAGGCGATCCTCCCGGTCCCGGCTCCAGCGGCACTCCCCGGTCCAGGATCTCGTCGGCCATCCGGTCCAGCGTCGGATTCGTGACGTCGCCCCGGGCATAGACGACGTGTTCCCCCATCTCGTAGGGCTGGAAGTCCAGGGGCAGCAGGAGGTCCCGGCCGCTCTCGAAGTACTGGTCCAGGTAGTAGCCGACGAAATCCAGCAGCAGGTCCCGGGCCTCGGCCTGGGAGAGGCGGTTCTCGGCCAGGGCGGCCCGGAACTCCATCCGGTACCGGAAGGTGTCCTGGCGGTTGGCCAGGGTGACGATGACCTCCCCGAAGGTCGGTTCCATGCGCCCCGAGACCTCGAAGAACTCCCCCCGGAGGTGCTGACCGTACCGGGTCTCCAGCACCCGGATCACCTCGGCGTTCTCTTCGGCAGAGAATCGAAACGGCATCGGCGCCTCCTCGTTCCGGTTCCCTCCAGGGGCCCGGTCTCCCGGTGACTCTAGCGAACCGCCCGGATCGGTCAAGGGGCCGGCCCCCGAGTGGCGTCCGCCATTTGGATGGGGATCGGGAGGCTCCCTGACCAGGGGAAACGGTTGTAGAATCCCCCCTTTGTGTGCTGCGGAGGAGCGCCATGGAGCGACCCTTCCTGACGGACTCCCAGTTGCGGGCCCAGGTGGCCCGCTGCGAGTACTGCGAGGAGAAGCCCTGCCGGGAGGCCTGCCCGGCTCATTGTTCTCCGGCGGACTTCATCCGGGCGGCCCGGGACGGTCTGGCCTCCGACATCGCCCGGGCGGCCTGGGAGATCCTGACTGCCAATCCCCTCGGCGGGGTCTGTGGGGCGGTCTGTCCCGATCGGCATTGCATGGCCGCCTGCACGCGGGCCGGACTGGACCGGCCCATCGAGATCCCCGCGGTCCAGGCGACGCTGATCCAGAAGGCCAAGGACCTGGGGGTCCTGCCGGACCTCCCACCGGTCCGGCCGGGGCGTCGGCGGGTTGCGGTGGTCGGCGGTGGGCCGGCGGGGCTTGCGGCGGCGGCGGTGCTGGCCCGGGCCGGTCTTCGGGTGGAGGTCTTCGAGTCTCGCTCTCGGGCCGGAGGGATGTGTCTGGACATCCCCGCGGGACGCCTGGACCCGGCGGTCCTGGAGACCGACATCGCGTGGCTGTTGCGCCAGGGGAGCATCCGGCTGCGTCTGGGGCGGCGGATCCGGGACCTCGCCCGGCTCCGGGCGCGTTACGACGGGGTCGTGGTGGCGACGGGACTCGACCGTCCGATCCGCCTGGGCGTCCCGGGGGATCGGGCGGCCATCGACTGGCGGACCTGGCTCGAGGGGGACCCGCCTCGGGAGGTCCAGGGGCGGGCAGTGGCGGTGATCGGCGGTGGGGCGGTGGCGGTGGATTGCGCCGAGGTGGCTCGCCGTCGGGGCGCGTCGGCGGTGGAACTGTTCTGCCTGGAGACCCTGGGGGAGATGCCCCTGACGGCGAAAGAGCGCCAGGTCCTGGTGGATCGGGCCATCCAGGTCACCGGCCGGACCCGGATCACGCGCATCCGGCGGACCCGGGACGGGCGGGTGGGGGGCCTGGTCACCGAGAAGGTCCGTCTGCCGCCTGGGATGCCGTTCCACCCCCGGCACTGCGAGGGGCTTCCGGGGACCCGTCAGGTCCGCCCGGAGTTCGAGGTGGTCGTGCTGGCCATCGGGGCTCGCCCGGACTGGCAGGTGGCCGAGGGGGACGGGGTGGTGGTGGCCGGGGACCTGGCCCATGGCCCCACGACGGTCGTCGAGGCGGTGGCCTCCGGAAAGAACGCGGCGGCCCGGTTGCTGGCCTGCCTCGACGGCACCGAGGCTCCGGTTCCGCCGCGTCCTACCGCCAGCACGGTGCTGCTTGCCGGCCATGACCGGCTGCCGGTGCCCCTGGACTGCGATTTCTTCGGAATCCCCCTCCGATCGCCGTTCCTGCTGTCTGCCGCCCCTCCCACCGACGGCTACGACGCGGTCGTGAAGGCCTACCGGGCCGGCTGGTCCGGCGTCGTGATGAAGACCGCCTTCGACGGGGTGCCCATTCACATCCCCGGGCGCTACATGGTGGCCTTCGGGGACCGGACCTACGGCAACTGCGACAACGTCTCGGGTCACAGCCTGGACCGGATGTGCCGGGAGATCGAGCGACTGCGCCGGGAGTGGCCGGACCGGGTCACCATCGGCGGCACCGGGGGACCGGTCACCGGCGATGACGATCGGGATGCCAGGGTCTGGCAGCGCAACACCCGGAAACTGGAGGAGGCCGGGGCCTTCGGGATCGAGTACAGCCTGTCCTGTCCCCAGGGGGGCGACGGGACGAAGGGGGACATCGTCTCCCAGGACCCCGAACTGACGGCCCGGATCATCGACTGGGTGCTGCAGGCGGGGGACCCGGCGGTGCCCAAGTTGTTCAAGCTCACGGCCGCGGTGACGTCGATTCACCCGATCCTCCAGGCGGTGAAGGAAGTCTTCGCCCGACATCCCAAGGCCCGGGCCGGCGTGACGCTGGCGAACACCTTCCCGGTGCTGGCATTGCGGCCGGGTCGGAAGCGATCCTGGGAGGAGGGCATCGTCGTCGGGATGAGCGGCGAAGGGGTGGCGCCGATCAGCAACCTGACGCTGGCCAACGCCTCCCGCCATGGCCTGGTGATCTCGGGCAACGGGGGGCCGATGGACCATCTGGCAGCGGCCCACTTCCTGGCCCTGGGGGCCCGGACCGTCCAGTTCTGCTCCGTGGCCCTGAAGGACGGGGTCGGGGTGATCCAGGACCTCCATCGGGGGTTGTCCTGGCTGATGAAGTTCCGGGGCATCCCATCGGTGTCGGCCCTGATCGGCAGGGCGCTGCCCGATGCCATCACGCCCTTTCCGGAACTCCCGGCCGAGAAGCCGGTCAGTGCGGTGCGGGAGGACTTGTGCCTGCACTGCGGCAACTGCACGCGCTGCCCGTACCTGGCCATCACGCTGGACGATCGGAAGGTCCCGGTGACGGACCCGTCCCGGTGCGTCGGCTGCGGGCTCTGTGCCCTGAAGTGCTTCAGCGGGGCCCTGTTCCTGCGACCCCGGACCCCCGAGGAGGCCCTGGCCCTGAAGGAGGCGTGAGATGGCGACGTTGCGCGTGAAAGGTGGGACCGTGGTCACGCTGGGGGAGGCCTCCCGGGTGCTGCCGGAGCACGACGTGATCTGCCGGGACGACCGGGTGGAGGCGATCCGGCCGACCCGGGAGGTCCAGGGGGCCTTCGACCGGACGGTGGAGGCCTCGGGACGTGTCGTGATGCCGGGGTTCATCAATGCCCACATGCACTTCTACAGCACCTTCGCCCGGGGGCTCGGGAAGGCCCAGCCGGCCCGGGACTTCGACCAGGTGCTCCGGCACCTGTGGTGGCGGCTCGACAAGGCCCTGACCCTCGAGGACTGCTACTACAGCGCCCTGGTGCCCCTGATCCAGGCCGTTCGGGCCGGAACCACGACGCTGATCGACCACCACGCGAGCCCCCGGGCGGTCCGGGGCAGCCTGGCCCGGGTGGCGGAGGCGGTGGACCAGACCGGGGTCCGGGCCTGCCTGTGCTACGAGGTCTCGGACCGGGACGGGGGCGGGGTGGCCCGGGAGGGCATCGAGGAGAACGCCGCCTGGATCGAGGAGGTCCAGCGCCGGGGAAACCCCCGGCTGGCGGGGATGTTCGGGCTCCACGCCTCCTTCACGGTCGGGGACGAGACGCTGGACCTGGCGGTGGCGGAGGCCCGTCGCCTGGGGGCAGGGTTCCACCTGCACGTCGCCGAGGGGCCGGTGGATCAGCGCCACGCCCTGGCGTTCCACGAACGGCGGGTGGTGGACCGCCTCGAGAAGGCAGGGGTTCTGGGGCCGAGGACCCTGCTGGCCCACTGCATCGACGTCACGCCCGCCGAGATGGAGACCCTGGCCCGCACCAGGACGGCGGTGGTCCACAACCCCCAGTCCAACCTGAACAACGCCGTGGGGATGGCCGACGTGGCCGGCATGCAGGACCGGGGCGTGCTGGTGGGCCTCGGGACCGACGGCATGACGGTCCGCATGGGCCAGGAGGTTCGCACGGCGCTGTTCGTCCGGCACCTGCGGGAAGGCAATCCCTCGGCAGGGTTCCTGGAGACCGTGGCCCTGCTGCTGCGCCACAACGCCCAGATCGCCAGCCGGTGTTTCGACGTTCCGGTCGGGGTGCTGGCGCCGGGCTTCGCGGCGGATCTGGCGGTGCTGGACTACTGTCCACCGACCCCGCTGGACGACGACTCCTTCCCGGGGCACTTCGTCTTCGGTCTGGCCGAGGCGGAGGTGGTCACGACGATCTGCGGGGGGCGCGTGCTGATGGAGGATCGGAGGCTGCTGCTGGACCTGGACGAGGCGGAGGTCGCCGCGAAGGCCCGGGAGTGCGCAGCGGCCCTCTGGAGGCGATTCTGAACCATCGGGGATCAGGGCGGCCGCCCGGCGGACGCCCGCAGGAGGAGGGAACATGGCGGCCACGAGGATCCTGGAACGGGCCCGGGAACTGGAGCAGGAGACCGCAGAGTTCCTCTGCGAGATGATCCGGATTCCCTCGTACAGTGGCCAGGAGCGCGGGGTGATCGAACGGATCGCAGCCCGGATGCGCGATGCGGGCCTCGACGAGGTGCGCATCGACGGCCTGGGCAACGTGATTGGTCGCCTGGGGAGCGGTCCCCGCATGGTGGCCTTCGACGCCCACATCGACACGGTGGAGACCGGGGACCTCTCGGCCTGGAAGACCCCTCCCTTCGATGCCCGCATCGAGGGGGGGCAGGTGATCGGCCGGGGCAGCGTGGACCAGGAGGGGGGCATGGCCTCGATGGTCACGGCGGCCCGCCTGATCCGGGAGATGGACCTGAACCGGGACTTCACGATCCTGTTTACCGGCACCGTGATGGAGGAGGACTGCGACGGCCTCTGCTGGGACTACCTGATCCGGGAGGAAGGCATCCGGCCCGAACTGGTCGTGATCACCGAGCCGACCAACCTGAACCTCTACCGGGGCCATCGGGGCCGGATGGAGATCAAGGTCCGGACCCGGGGGCTCTCCTGCCACGGATCGGCGCCGGAGCGGGGGATCAACGCCATCTACCGGATGGCCCGGGTGGCCCTGGAGATCGAGAGGCTGCACGGGGAGTTGCGGGATGACCCCTTCCTCGGCAAGGGCAGCGTCACGATCAGCGAGTTCCGGTCGTCGTCGCCGTCCCTGTGCGCGGTGGCCGACGGCGCCGAGATCCACCTGGATCGGCGGCTGACCGCCGGCGAGACCCGGGAATCGGCCATCGGGGAGGTGCTGGAGGCGGCCCGCCGCGCCGGGGTCGAGGTGGAGGTCGAGGTCCCGGTCTATCGCCAGGCCTCCTGGACCGGCCGGGTCCACGAGATGGACAAGTACTTCCCCACCTGGGTCATCCCCGAGGACTCTCCGTGGGTCGGGGACGCTCGGACGGCCTTCGCGGCGGTCTTCGGGCGGCCGCCGGTGGTGGACAAGTGGACCTTCAGCACGAACGGCGTCACGATCATGGGGGTCCACGGCATCCCGTGCATCGGCTTTGGCCCGGGCAACGAGGTGATGGCCCACGCCCCGAACGAGGCCTGCCCGACGGAGCACCTGTCGGCGGCAGCGGCCTTCTACGCGGCGCTGGTGGCCCACTGGAACGGCCGCCTGTGAGGGGGATGCGATGGAGGGGTTTCATTGGCGGTGCAGCGAGTGCGGCGGGGTCCGGTCCCGGGACCAGGGGCAGGCCCCCTGTCCCGACTGCCTGCGCCAGTGGGAACCCGGCAGGCCGATCCGGGGCATCCTGCTGGGGGAGTTCCCCTGGGAGGAGATCCGCTCTCGCCTGGACCCGCGGGCTCCGGACCTGGACCTGATCCGGGCCGATGACCCTGCCTGCCGTCCCCCGTACCCCCTCCCGGAGACGCCGCTCTTTCCGGTGCCACGGCTGGCTTTGGAACTGGACCTCCCTGGGCTGCTGGTCAAGCACGACGGCCTGCTGCCATCGGGGTCTCTGAAGGACCGGGCCTCCTGCGCCGTGGTCAGCGAGGCCCTGCGCATCGGCGAGACGACGGTGGTTGCCGCCTCCACAGGCAACGCCGGCTCCTCCCTGGCGGCGGTCTGCGCCGCGGCGGGCCTGAGGGCGGTGATCTACATCCCGGCCTCGGCCCCGAAGGCCAAACTGGTCCAGGCCCGGCTCCACGGGGCCGATCTGCACCCGGTGGAGGGAACCTACGACGACGCCTTCCGGCTCTCGATCGAACACACCCGGCTCCACGGCGGCCTGAACCGCAACACCGCCTGGCATCCCATGACCATCGAGGGCAAGAAGACCGTGGCCCTGGAGATCTTCCGGCAACTGGGATGGCAGATCCCCGACTGGGTGGTGGTCCCTACGGGGGACGGGGTCATCCTCTCGGGGGTGTACAAGGGCTTTCTGGACATGGTGCGTCTGGGTCTGGCCCGGCGGCTGCCCCGGCTTCTGGCCGTCCAGGCTCAGGCCTCCGACGCGATCCATCGGTTCTTTCGGACGGGGGTCTATGGCGATGCCGAGACGCCGGCGACCGTGGCCGATTCGATTTCGGTGCGGGCTCCGGCGGCGGCACTGCTGGCCGTGAAGGCCCTCCAGGAGTCGGCGGGCGACGCGGTGGTCGTCTCCGACGAGGAGATCCTGGTGGCCCAGCAGACGATGGCCCGGCTGGCGGGGGTCTTCGGGGAGCCGGCAGCGGCGGCCGGGCTGGCGGGGCTCCGGGCCTTTCGGGAACGCCTCCGGGGGGACGAGCGGGTGGTGCTGCTGGTCACGGGCCACGGCCTCAAGGACGTGGACGCCGCCCTCGGTGGGCTGCATCGCGGCGATTGACCAGGGGAGGTCCCATGGCGGTCACAGGACGGGAGAAGGCCTGGCGCAACGACGCGGTGGCCAAGGTGACCGGCCGGGCGCGGTACACCGATGACTGGAAGGTCCCCGGGATGCTCCACGCGGTGCCCGTCTATTCGGAGTACGTCCACGCGACCCTCCGGGCGATCGGGACCGACGAGGCCCGGGCCTGTCCCGGGGTCGTGCGGGTGATCACCGCCCAGGATGTCCCGGGGACCTGCCGGTTCGGCCAGATCCGGAGGGACCTGCGGATCCTGGTGGACGACCGCATCCGCTATTTCGGCGACGTCGTTGCCATCGTGGTGGCCCGGACCCGGGCCGAGGCCATTGCGGCCGCAGGGCGGGTCCAGGTGGAGGCCGACCCCCTGCCGGAGGTGCTGGACCCCGAGACCGCCCTCCGGGAGGATGCGCCGCTGCTGCACCCGGAGTACGGCGACAACTGCGTCGTGCATCACAAGGTCCGCCGAGGCAACCACCAGGACCCCCTGGCCGACGCCGACGAGGTGATCGAGGCAGAGTTCGAGACCCAGTTCATCGAGCACGCCTATCTGGAGCCCGAGTCCGCGCTGGCGATTCCTCGACCCGATGGCGTGATGGAGGTCCTGGGCAGCATGCAGCACCCCTTCAGCACCCGGCGCTTTGTGGCGGCCCTGCTGGGGGTCCCCTTGATGGACGTCGAGGTGCGGTCCGTGCCGATGGGGGGCGGCTTCGGGGGGAAGGACGACACCGCGGCGGTGGTGTGCGCCAGGGCGGCTCTGGCGGCCCGGCTGACGGGGCGCCCGGTCAAGATGACCTACCAGCGGGAGTGGTCCATCCGGGAGTCCTACAAGCGCCATCCGTACCGGCTTCGCTACCGCCTGGGGATGGGCCGGGACGGCCAGATCCGGGGGGCCGAGGTGCGGATCCTCGCCGATGCGGGGGCCTGCTGCAGCGTCACGCCCTGGGTGACCTGGCGGAGCACGGTGCAGTGCTGCGGTCCCTACCGGGTGCCCCACGTCCGGGCCGACGTGCTGGGGGCCTACACGAACCACGTCTTCACCGGGGCGATGCGGGGCTTCGGGTCTCCCCAGGTGAACTTCGCCGTCGAGCAGTTGATCGAGATGGCCGGGGAGCGCCTGGGCCTGGACCCGGTAGAGGTCCGGGAGCGGAACCTGCTGCGCCAGGGGGACGTCACGGTGACCGGGCAGGTGCTGGATGCGCACGTGGTCAGTCTCGGGGAGGTGATGCGCCTGGCCCTCGAGGACTCGGATTACCGGGCGAAACGGGCCCGCTGCTCCTTCGGGGACCCGGGGCGGCGGCCCTGGTATGGCATCGGTTTCGCCATCTCCTATCGGGGCATGAGCCTGGGGGCCGAGGGGACCGACGCCAACAGCGCCATCCTGAACGTCCAGCCCGACGGGTCGGTGCTGGTCGAGGCGGCGGTGCACGAGAACGGCCAGGGATGCGAGTCGGCGATGCTGATCCTGGCCGCCGAGGAACTGGGACTGCCCCTGGACCGGCTTCGCTATCGCCAGCCATCCACCTCGAACATCCCCGACGGGGGGACCACCGTGGCCTCTCGGGCCACGCTGATGGGAGGGGGGGCGGTGGTGCTGGCGGCCCGGGACCTGAAGGCGCGGATGGCCGAGGTGCTGGCCCCGGACCTGGGCTGCGAGGCCGGCGAGGTCCGTTTCCGGGAGGGGAGCCTCTGGGCCCCCGACGGGCGGTCCCTGCCCTTTCAGGAGGCGGCCCGGCGAATGTACCAGCGACAGCAGTTCCCTCATGCCTTCGGGGTCTTTCGGGCGCCCAGGGTCACCTGGGACGAGGAGACGGGCCAGGGGGACGCCTATTTCACCTGGGTCTACGGGTGCCAGGTGGCCGAGGTCGAGGTGGACCCGGACCGGGGCCAGATCCGTTTGCTGGACCTCTGGGCCGTCCATGACTGCGGCCGGGCCGTGAATCCCCAGATGCTGCTGGGGCAGTTCTACGGCGGCATGGCGATGGGCAGCGGCTACGCCCTCTGGGAGCAGGTCATCCACGACAAGGGCAGGATCCAGTCGCTGAATTTCCATCGCTACCGCATCCCTCGGGCCACGGACCTGCCGGACTTTCATGCCCGGGTCGTGGAGCATCCGGACCCCCTGTCGCCCTCGGGGGCCAAGGGGGTCGGGGAGCCCACCAACGAACTGGCAGCGCCGGCCATCGCCAACGCGGTGTACGCCGCCACGGGACGACGGTTCACAAGGCTGCCGATCCGACTGGAGGATGGCCGATGAGGATCCACGTCAACGGGGAGGTCCACGAGGTCCCGGACGAGATGGCTGATCGGAAACTGGTGGACTTCCTCCGGGAGGACCTGGACCTGACGGGAACCAAGGTCGGCTGCGGAATCGGGATGTGCGGGTCCTGCACGGTGCTGGTGGACGGTCAGGTGAAGCGCGCCTGCCTGCTGACGCTGGGGACCATCCATGGCCGGCAGGTGACCACCATCGAGGGACTGGCGCCTCGGGAGGGCCTCCTGCACCCGGTGCAGCAGGCCTTCGTGGATGCCGGGGCGATCCAGTGCGGGTTCTGCACGCCGGGCATGGTGATGGCCGCCTGGGGACTGCTGCTGCGCAATCCAAGGCCCACCCGCGCGCAGGTGCGGGAGGCCCTGAAAGGCAATCTCTGTCGGTGTACCGGATACCGGCAGATCATCGATGCGGTGATGGACGCGGCGCGCCGGCTGGCCGCCGACCGAGGCGAGGCGGACGAGGAGGATGGACACGATGGAACGATTGCTTGACGAACTGGCAGGGTACCGGACCGACCTCCATGGCAAGGACTTCCTGTGGACCTGGGAGAAAACGCTGGATGAGATCCGGGCCGTCGCGGTGGCGGCCGAGGCGCTGCAGCACCTGCACCGATCGGGCCAGAGCCTGCGCCTGTTCGATTCGGGGCTCGCCATCAGCATCTTCCGGGACCAGTCCACCCGGACCCGATTCTCCTTCGCCTCGGCGGCGAACCTGCTGGGCCTGGCGGTGGCGGACCTGGACGAGGAGAAGTCCCAGGTCAGCCACGGCGAGACGGTCCGGGAGACGGCCAACATGATCTCGTTCCTGACCGAGGTGATCGGGATCCGGGACGACAAGTTCATCCGGGAGGGGAACGCCTACATGCGGGAGGTGGCGCAGGCCGTGCAGGAGGGATATGACCAGGGGGTCCTGCCTCAGCGCCCGACGATCGTGAACCTGCAGTGCGACGTGGATCACCCGACCCAGACGATGGCGGACCTGCTGCACCTGAAACGGCACTTTGGTTCCTTTGAGGCCCTCCGGGGCAAGCGTCTGGCGATGACCTGGGCCTACTCGCCCTCCTACGGCAAGCCCCTGTCGGTCCCCCAGGGGATCATCGGCCTGATGACCCGGTTCGGGATGGAGGTGACGCTGGCCTATCCCGAGGGCTACGACCTGCTGCCGGAGGTGGTGGACCTGGCCGGGCGTCAGGCCCAGGAGTCCGGTGGGTCCTTCCGGGTGGTCCACTCGATGGACGAGGCCTTCGACGGGGCCCACGTGGTCTATCCCAAGTCCTGGGCACCCTTCCAGGTGATGGAGCGGCGGACCGAACTGCTGCATCGGGGGGACCGGGAGGGGCTCAAGGACCTGGAGAAGGAGGCCCTGGCCCAGAATGCGCGACACACCGACTGGGAGTGCGACGAGGCCCGGATGGCCCGGACCGCCGGCGGGGAGGCCCTCTACATGCATTGTCTCCCGGCGGACATCTCCGGCGTCTCCTGCCGGCAGGGGGAGGTGTCGGCGTCGGTGTTCGAGAAGGCGCGCCTGGCGACCTACCGGGAGGCGGGCTACAAGCCCTTCGTGATCGCGGCGATGATCCTGGCGGCCCGGTTCCCGGATCTGGCCGGGACGATCGGCGGCATGGTGGCACGCAACCGAGCCCGGGTCGGCCTGTGAAGGAGGGAAGAGCGATGTCGGTGATCCTCCCGGAGGGGAATGCAGAGGTCCGGGCCAGGACGGTGGCCCGTTGCCGCGAACGGGGAATTCGGCTGCCCACGCTGGCGCAACTGCGGGACCCGACTCGGATCCCGGAGGAGGTTCGCCAGTCCCTGCAAGGCCTCGGTCTCTGGGATGTGGATCCCCGCAACCTCTTTCGGATCACCTGGAAGAACGACCCGGTGACCGGGGGATTCGGTCCCGTCAACTTCCTGGAACTGCCTCCGGCCCTGACCGGCGTGCCTTGCCGGGTCGTGGGGCTGGTGGGGAAGTGGTTTCCGACCGGGGCCCACAAGGTCGGGGCGGCCTACGGGTGCCTGGCTCCCCGGCTGGTCACCGGGGCCTTCGACCCCACCCGTCACCGGGCCGTGTGGCCCTCCACGGGCAACTACTGCCGGGGCGGGGCCTTCGACTGCGCCCTGCTGGCCTGCACGGCCGTGGCAATCCTGCCCGAGGGGATGTCCCGGGAGCGGTTTGACTGGCTCCGGAGCATCGGGGCCGAGGTGATCGCGACGCCCGGGACCGAGTCCAACGTGAAGGAGATCTATGACAAGTGCTGGGAGTTGCGCCGGGACCCGGCCAACGTGATCCTGAACCAGTTCGACGAGTTCGGGAACCCGCTGTTTCACTACCAGGTCACGGGGCCCGCGCTGCTGGAGGCCTTCGAGGGCCTCCCGGGGGGGGGATTGCGGCTGGCGGGCTTCGTGTCGGCCACCGGGTCCGCCGGGACCATTGCCGCCGGGGACTTCCTGAAGGCCCGACGCCCCGGGACCTTCGTGGTGGCCTCCGAGGCCCTCCAGTGCCCGACGCTGTTTCTGAACGGCTTCGGGGCGCACCGCATCGAGGGGATCGGGGACAAGCACGTCCCCTGGGTCCACAACGTTCGGAACACCGACGGGGTGGCCGCCATCGATGACGAGGACTGCATGCGCCTGCTGCGGCTGTTCAACGAGGAGGCGGGGCAGGCCTTCCTGCGTCGGGAGGGGGTCCCGGAAGAGGTGGTGTCCCGGCTGCCACTGCTGGGCATCTCGGGGATTGGCAACCTCCTGGCAGCGGTGAAGGCGGCGAAGTGGTGGGACCTGGGGTCCCGGGACGTCGTGATGACCATCTTCACCGACTCGGCAGGCATGTACGGGTCCCGGGTGGCGGAACTCCGGGAGGAGCGGGGGCCCTACAGCGAGGTCCGGGCGGCCCGGGACTTCGAGGGAAGCCTGCTGGGTCAGCGGACCGACTGGTTCCGGGAACTGGACTACCGGGGGCGCCGGGCCCTGCACAACCTCAAGTACTACACCTGGGTCGAGCAGCAGGGGAAGACCTCCGAGGCCCTGGAGGAACTGTGGGACCCGGCCTTCTGGCATCGGACCTTCGAGGAGGAGGTCCCGGCCCTCGAGGCGGCCATCGAGGCCTTCAACCGGGACGTCGAGGCCTCCTGACGGTCCCGGGTCCGGGGCGTCTTGACCTCTCCGACCGCCCCACTCCGCTGTCCCGAGGCATGAGGGCCCGGACGGTCGCGATTGACACCTCCCCCAGCCCGGTTCGATACTCCAATTGGGGGGCGATCTGGTGGACCAGGGCCACTGTCGCCCGCGCGCCCACAACCCGAGGTGTCGCATGCCCACGCTGGTCCTCCACGTCCTGAACAAGCCTGCCCAGAAGACCACCTGTGAGGGACCGGAAATCCGAATCGGTCGCGCAGCGGAGGCGAACCATGTTGTGCTGCCGAGCGAAACCGTGTCCCGGGAACATGTTGTCCTGAGGCAGGGGCGCGATGGCAGGTGGGTCGTCCACTGTGTCTCGGAAACGAACCCCATCGTGGTGGACGGCGTGCTGACCACGTCCAGTGTCGTGATCGGTGAGGGTTCGGAAATCCTCGTCGGGACAGAGCACCTGCTGATCTTCTCGGAAAACGAGGCCACGGCAAAGTCCTATCTGGGCGCCACGAGCCACTTCGTGAACAGCGAGTGCAGCCGCTGCCACTGGAGCGGAATGGTCTCGACTCTTCGACGTCAGCCGGTCTGCCCGAAATGTGGCGGCACGGACCTGCGCGCCGAGGACGTGTACCGGCGCGATCAGGCAGCGGCCCAGGCCCCGCTGGGCTCGACGTCCGCCGTGGACATGCAGGTCGTCAAGTCACAGCTGGCTCGCCTCAAGTCCGCGCGCCGAAGCCGGATCGAGCGCATCGACGGGCGCGAGCCGGCCCGGAGGGACTTGTCGGAGCGCGAGTCGCTGGTGATTGGAAAGGGGCCCGGTGCCCACCTTGCGCTTGTCGGGTTCGCCTGGGGGGCGGGTCTCCGGATCTGGTGGGATGGCGGCCGGTGGGTCGCGACCAGTTCCCTCAGGTTTCCCTCGATGAAGGTGAACGGCTCGCCGTGCAAGATGTCTGCCCTCCATGACGGCGACATCGTCGAGGTCGGGTCGAACCGGTTCCGCTTCGTCACCGAGTGACGCCCGCGGTGGCCTGCGCCCTGATTGCCATCGATCCCGCCTCGTGCTATCCGTCCAAGGATGCAGGATGAACCATCGACCATTGGCCCTTTCCGGATCGTGGGCGTCCTCGGGCGGGGAGGAATGGGCGTTGTCTATCGTGCCGTGAACGACGCCGACGGACAGCAGGTGGCGCTCAAGACGGTGCGTGTCCCCAACGCCTGGATGCTCCAGAGCATTCGCCGGGAGATCCACGCCCTGGCCCGCCTTCGGCACCCGGGGATCGTCCGCATCCTGGACCAGGGGGTCGATCAGGGCCTTCCCTGGTACGCGATGGAACTCTTGTCGGGCCAGCCTCTGGCCGACCTTCTCCTGGCAGGCGTTCCGATCCTCGGAGGCGGCCTGCACGGGATTCTGACCCTGGTCCGCCGCCTCTGCGCGCCACTGGCCTTCCTTCACGGCGAGGGCATCGTCCACCGGGACCTCAAACCGGCCAACGTCTTCGTTCGGCCGGACGGGATGCCGGTGATCCTGGACTTTGGGCTTCTGGCGCGGTTTTCCGGCGCCACCCATCGGGAAGTGCTGGGGACGGGGGGGGCCCTGGGTGGAACGGTCGCATACATGGCCCCGGAGCAGTTCCGTGGGGAACTGGTGGATGCGCGCACCGACCTCTATGCGCTGGGCTGCATGCTGTTCGAACTGGTCGCAGGCACGCCGCCCTTTCCGGCGAATACCTTCGATGAGGCCATCGAGAACCACCTTCTGACCCCGCCGCCGCGTCTCTCGGACGTCGTGCCCGGACTTCCCGAGGAGCTCACGAACCTGGTGGTGCGACTGCTTTCGAAGGACCCGCGGCAGCGGCTGGGCCATGCGAACGACGTGGCCGCCGTGTTGGAGCGTCTTGGTGCCGACGACGGTCTCGCCGCAGTTGGTCCGAAGCCTCGTCCCTATCTCTACCGACCGGCACTCGGGGGACGGGCTCGGCAACTGGCCGATCTGAAGCGGCATCTCGCGATTCTGCGGGAAGGAAGAGGCGTCCTGGTCCTGATGGGCGGAGCAAGCGGCCTCGGCAAGACCCGTCTGGCCCTGGAACTGGGGCGCGTGGCGGCCGGCGACGGCGTTCTTCTCCTGACCGGGGAGTGCCTGCCCACCGGCGGCAGTCCGTTGGAGTCGCTCCGTGGCCCGCTGCAGGCCATTGCAGACCATTGCCGCCAGAACGGGGAGGAGGAAACGACCCGGGTCCTGGGCCCCCGGGGCCCCGTGCTCGCCACCTACGAGCCGGCGCTCGTCGGCCTGCCCGGGCAGTCGCGCTTCCCGGCACCCCCCGAGGTCCCCGCCGAGGCGGCCCGGTTTCGGCTGCTGACGAGTCTCACCGAGGTGATGGCAGCCATGGCGGAACGGGGGAAGACGCTCCTCGTCCTCGACGACCTCCAGTGGGCGGACGAACTGACCCTGGACTGGCTCGCCTTCCTGGCTCAGGACAAGTGCCTGCAGTCCCGCCCGCTGATGGTGCTCGGGATGTACCGTTCGGACGAGGTGACCGGGCGCATCAAGACGCTGCTCGACAGGCCAGACATCGCCACGGTCTCCCTGAACCGCCTGGACGAAGAGGCCGTGGGCGCGATGGTCGCCGACATGCTGGCCCTCCAGGCGCCGAACGTCGCGTTGGGGCGCCACGTCGCCCGACTCTCGGAGGGGAACCCATTCTTCGTGGCCGAATACCTTCGCGCTGCGGTCTCCGAAGGGATCTTGTCTCGCAATGCCGGGGGCCACTGGCAGATCGCGTTTGGGGACGGCGTCCGGGACCTGGATCAGGCGCTCGAAGCGCTCCCCACGCCGGGCTCGCTGCAGGAACTTTCGGGCACCCGGTTCTTGAGACTCTCCCAGGCCGCGCGGCACGCGGCGGCAGCGGCATCGGTGGTCGGCCGGGAAATTCCGGAATCCCTCTTCGCGGCAATCTGCCTCATGGGAGGGGCCGACGTGATGGAAACGGCCAGCGAGCTGTTGCGGGCCCAGGTGCTGGAAGAGGTGGGATCGGGCTCGTTGCGCTTTGTCCATGACAAACTGCGGGAGGCGGCCTGCTGTCTCCTCGACCCCGACGAACGGCGAAACGTCCACCGGGACGTGGCCCGTTGGTACGAGCGCACTCACGCCGATGACCTTTCCCTGCTTCACCCGGCCCTGGCCCACCACTGGCAGGAGGCAGGCGAGGCCGCCCGCGCGGTCGCTCACCTCGGCGAGGCTGGCGGACAGGCCCTGCGACGCGGCGCGTACGAGGAGGCCCTGGCGTACCTCAAGCGGGCAATGGCCCTTTCGGAACGGGCCGGCGATGGGGTGGACCGCGATCCCGTGCGGCGCGCCCGGTGGGAGCGACAGGCCGCCGAAGCCGCTCTCGGTCTGGGCCGCCTCGCCGAGAGCCGGGCGTTCATGAAGCAGGCGGCCACGGGTCTTGGATGGCCGGTACCCTCGTCGCCGGTGGCGCTGGCGCTTGATCTCCTGCGGGAGATCGGCGTCCAGTTCTGGCGCTGGTTTCGCTCGCCAGCGCGAATCGATCCGACGACGACCAGGGCGGCGAGGTTCCTGGAGGGTGCGCGCATCTTCCGCGGCCTGCTGACCCTGTTCTACTTCGACAGCGAGATGATCTCGACGCTCCACGCTGGCCTGCGATCCCTGAACTTTGCCCAGCGGATTGGGGCCTCGGTGGAACTGGTCGATGCCTATGCGAATGTCGCCTTTGCGGCCGCCCTCGCCTCGCTGCCGTCTCTCGCGAAGGCGTACGGGCTGCGGGCGATCCACATCGCACGCGAGGCACAGAGTCCGGCGGGACTGGCCTGGGCGCTGGAAGTGGATGGGGTGTGGCGGGCCGGCGTCGGGGACTGGGAGCGGGCAATCGTCAGCCTGTCCGAGGCGGCGAACCTGTGCGAGGACCTCCGGGACCCGCGCCACTGGATCGAGTCCACTTGCGCGCACTCGACGATCCTGCACTACCAGGGCGAGTGGTCGGTGCGCCTGGAGATGGGACGGCGGGTCCTGGAACGGGCCCGGCTGTCCACCAACGTCCAGGGTGAGGCATGGGGAATGCTTGATCAGGCGGAAAGCCTCCTGCCGATGGGCCGGGTGCCGGAGGCCCTGTCGCTCCTGGAGGGGGCCCGGATCCTGTTGGCGTCGGACATCGGGCGTGCCGAGGAGATCTGGACCTACGGGTTGATCGCCCGGGCCAGGCTGTTGGAAGGACGGATGGACCTCGCCCTGAAGGCGGCCGAAGAGGCCCTCTCCCGGATCGAGAGCATCCCGCCTACCGCCTTCTACACCCTCGACGGATACACGGGTACGGCAGAGGCCTTCCTGGCGGCGTGGGAGGGGGCGACGGATGGCCCGCCGGAGATGATCGAGGAACTGCGGACCCGCGCCCGCAGGGCCTGCCGGGCGTTGCAACAGTTCGCGAAGGTGATGCCCATTGGACGACCCTGGGCCCTGATGTACCAGGGCCTGTTCGACTGGATCGACGGGCGGCAACGCCGGGCACACAGGGAGTGGGGCGCGGCCCGCCAGGAGGCGTCGCGGATGGGCATGCCATTTGCGGAGGCGCTGGTCCACTACGAGATTGGCCGGCATCTGGAGGCTGGCTCCGATCGTCGCCGCGCGCACCTGGAAACCGCCCGCACGGGCTTCGAGCGCATTGGGGCCCCTCGCCACCTCGAGGCCGCCCGGGCGGCGTTGCGCGTGTCCGTGCCGGTGGAAGAGGGGCCTCCGCCTCTGGACTGCTTGCGACCATGACGGTGACCGTTCCATGGGAAGCCCACGGAGCAGATGTTCCGGTGGCAGGAAGGTCGATCGGTCGGGCCATCGATTTCCCATGACGGTCCCGGGTCCGGGGGGCTGATCCAGGGACAGGAGGGGCCATGTCGCGGGTCGCCTGCGCAATCCTGGCCGCCGGCGCCGGTCGCCGGGCCGGCGGGCCCAAGGCCTTTCGCATCCTGCCGATGGTCCCCGACCGTCCGGCAGCCTACCTGACCCGGGTCGCCGAGGTGGCCCTGGCGGGAGGGGCGACGCCTGTCGTCGCCGTGGTCCGGCCCTGGGATCAGGAGCAGGCCGAGACCCTGGTCCCTGCGGACGTGCGGCTGGTCCCCAACCCCGCTCCGGAAAGGGGCATGCTGTCGTCTCTGCGGTGCGCGGTGGATGCCCTGCAAGAGGCGGCCGACGGGCTGCTGGTCTTTCCCGTGGATCACCCCGAGGTCCGGCCCGGGACCGTGGCGGCCCTGATCGAGGCATTCCAGTGCGACCCCGGCAGCCTCTGGCGTCCCTGCCTCGAGGGACGTCCGGGCCATCCCGCGATCCTGCCCCTGGCCGTGGCCCGGGCGGTGCCGTCCGAGGACCTGGCGGGCGGTCTCGCGGCCTGGGTCCGGTCCCGAGGCCTGGGCTGGCGGGACCTGCCGGTACCGGATCCGGGCATTCTGCGCAATCGGAACACCTGACTGCCCTGACAGCCGGACAGGGCTACCCCCCTCGTTCCTGGCTCCGCGCGCCGGTCGCACCCCTTCCCGGCGCGTTCCTTGCGACCATGGGGCGGCGACGTTCCGGAGGCCCGATCGTCGGGGCGGATTTCGTGACGTTTCGCGAGGTCCACTTGTTTCGCACCGGCCAATCCGGTGGGTCGGGTCTCATGGCCGTTTGCGGGGGCGTTCGCTTGCCAGGCCGCCAAAGCGCGCCCGCTCACAGCGGCAGGCAGACGCCGAACCAGCAGTGGCCGGAGGGGCAGGGGGTCCCGTTGTCCAGGCGGACGTACTGGCAACCCGCCTGGGCGCCGGTCCCGGAGCAGCTGTCCCGGGTGCACGGGTTGTGGTCGTCGCAGGTCACGACTGCCCCCTGGCACTGGCCGCCAGCCTGGCACACGTCGGCGGTCGTACAGGCGTTGCCATCGGTGCAGGCGGGGCCTGCGGCGCCGTCGTGGTTGCAGGACCAGCCGGCACACCAGTCGTAGGTGCAGGGGTTCCCGTCGGCGTTGCAGGAGGTGATGCAGAGGGAGGTGCAGACACCGTTGGAACACGTCCCCGTGTAGGGGAAGGACGGCACCCGGCAGGACCCGCCGCTGATGTTGGTCCGCAGGATCCCCCGGACCGGGTCGCAGACCTCGGAGGTGCAGGGGTTGTTGTCGTCAGGGTTGATGGGGGCCCCGGCACAGGTCCCGGAGGCCGTGCACTGGTCCTTCACGGTGCAGGCATTTCCGTCATCGCAGGCCACTCCCACGGCTGCGGAATAGACGCAGCCCACGGCGGGGTCGCAGCCCGGCAGCAGGCAGGGGTTGTTGTTCCAGCAGTTCACGGGCTTGCCCTGGCAGGTGCCTCCGCTGCACTGGTCGTTCTCGGTGCAGGCGTTGCCGTCGTCGCATCGGAGGGTGTTGTTGACGTGCACGCAACCGATCCGGGGGTCGCAGGAGTCGGTCGTGCAGACGTTCCCGTCGTCGCAGTCCAGGGCCGGCCCCGGAAGGCAGGTGCCGTTGGAGTCGCAGTAGTCCCTCGTGGAGCACCGGTTGCCGTCGTCGCAGGGCGTCCCGGCGGCCAGGGGCTCGAAGACGCAGCCCCGGGCGGGGTCGCAGGAGTCGGTCGTGCAGACCTTCCCGTCATCACAGTGGGCGACCCCGGTGGGGGTGCAGGCGCCGCCGAGGCAGCGGTCCCCGACCGTGCACTGGTTGCCGTCGTCGCAGGGCAGGCCGTCGATGGGCTGGAAGACGCATCCCACGGTCGGGTCGCAGAGGTCCGCAGTGCAGAGGTTGGAATCGTCACAGGTCACGGGCGTGCCGGGAATGCAGTGCCCTGCGCCGTCGCAGACATCGTCCTTCGTGCAGAGGTTGCCATCCTCGCAGGGCGCCGTGTTGAAACCGTGGACGCACTCCCCCGTGTCGGGCTTGCAGACGTCGGTCGTGCACGGGTTGGCGTCATCGCAGGACACGGAGACCCCGGGCAGGCAGATGCCCATGTTGCAGGTCTCGGACAGCGTGCACTGATTGCCGTCGTCGCAGGGAGTCCCGTCGGGGACGACCTCCAACTGGCAGCCGACGTCCGGGTTCTGGCAGACGTAGCGGGTGCAGGGGATGGGCGACGGGGGACAGGTGACGCCCTGCCCGGTGCAGGTCCCGCCAATGCAGGCATCGTTCACGGTGCAGGCGCTGCCATCGTCGCAGGTCGTCCCGTCGTCCAGAGGGAGGTTCTGGCACCCGGTGGCCGGGTCGCAGGAGTCCCTGGTGCAGGGGTTGCCATCGTCGCAGGAGAGGGTCTGGCCCCCGCCCACGCACTGGCCGTCCACGCATTGGTCCCCGAGCGTGCAGGGGTTGCCGTCGTCGCAGGTCCCCGAGACCGGTACCGAGACGCAGTCACCCGTGCTCGCCGCGCAGACCTCCACGGTGCAGGGGTTGTCGTCGGCGGGGCAGACCTTCGCGATTCCCGGGAGGCAGCGGCCCCTGGAACAAGAATCACTGAGAGTGCAGCGGTTGCCGTCGTCGCAGGGGCTGCCCTCGTCCAGGGGCGCGTGGGTGCAACCACTGGCCGGGTCGCAGGCGTCCTCGGTGCAGGGGTTGCCGTCGTCGCACCCGACGGGGCTCCCGGTGCAGAGGCCCGTGGCGGTGCAACGGTCCTGCTGGGTGCAGCGGTCATCGTCGTCGCAGGCCAGGCCTTCCCGGATGGAAAAGACGCACCCGGCGGTCGGGTCGCAGGAATCGTCGGTGCAGGGATTGCCATCCTCGCAGGTCACCTGGGGGCCCCCGACGCAGACCTCTCCCTGGCAGACATCCCCGCCGGTACAGGCGCTCCCGTCGTCGCAGACCTCGCCGTTCCGCACCCGGTAGATGCAGCCGGTCGTGGGGTCGCAGAGATCCTCGGTGCAGGGGTTGCCGTCGTCGCACTGCAGGGAGTCCGGGCCGGGCTGGCAGGTCCCGTCGCTGCAAAAGTCCCCGATTGTGCAGGCGCTGCCGTCGTTGCAGGGGCCCTCCGCATTCCGGGACTGGCATCCGGAGGCCGGGTCGCAGGAGTCCGTCGTGCAGGGGTTGCCGTCGTTGCAAGTCACGGGGGTGCCGAGGCAGAGCCCCGAGACGCACTGATCGTCGGTCGTGCACGCGTTGCCGTCATCGCAGGTTCCAGGGACCGGGGCAAAGACGCATCCCCGCTCCGGGTCGCAGGAGTCCATCGTGCAAGGATTCTGGTCCTCGCAGATCGCCAGCGTTCCCGGATGACAGGTCCCGTCCTGGCAGGCATCCCCGACCGTGCAGGCATCCCCATCGTCGCAGGCCTCCCCCTCATGGACCGGGACCATCGCACAGAGGCCCGTCCCGGGGTTGCAGGTGTTCGCCTGGCAGCGGGTGTCGTTCGAGGGGTCGCACCGGACGACCGTCCCCGGGTCCACCTGGCACAGGGAGTCGATGCACCGGAGCGTGCCGTTGCAGAGGTCCTGGTCCTCGAAGGGGGCGCAGTCCTCGTCCTGCTGACAGGCGCAGGTGATGGTGGGCGTTCCCTGGCAGGTCCCTTCCTGGCACTGGTCGTTCTCCGTGCAGGCGTTGCCGTCATCGCAGTCCCCGTCCCGAGGGACGTTGAGGCAGCCCTGGGCAGGATCGCAGGAGTCGTCCGTACACTCGTTCTGGTCGTCGCAGTTCCGGGGTTCGCCACGGCACTCCCCCTGGCGACAGGTGCCCTGGACCTCGCAGGCCGACACGGGGTCGCAAGGGGTGCCGTCCAGCACGGCCATCACGCAGAGGTGGGCGTCGAGGTCGCATCGCAGGGCGTGGCACGGCGGGACCGCGGCCGCCTCGCAGTCCTCGTCCCGGTCGCAGGGCTGCTGGGAGACGTCCGGGGAAAGGTCGGTTCCCGGGTCGGTCGGCAGGATGTCCAAGACCTCGGTTCCCGGGTCGGTCGGCAGGATGTCCGGGACCTCGGTCCCCGGGTCTGCCGGGAGGTCTTCGAGGACGTCTCGTCCCTGGTCGGTCCCCGTCGAGTCCTCCAGGGCCTGATCGCCGGCCACGTCCGTCGGAGCCGTGTCCCCCGTCGTGATGTCGATGCCCGGGGACTGTCCGCCTCCGCAGGCCAGCACCAGTGCACAACCGATGGACCACAGCGTGGATCGAGCGTTCATGGGTCTTCCTCCCTGGCTCGTTCGAAGCCCATTTCCGTCAGGTCATTGCCGGGAGCCATTCTACGAGATGACTTCCGGTGCTTCAACCGGGCCCCTGCCCGGAGTCGCTCTCCTGGGGCGGGGCTTGCGGGACTCGGGACAGGCCTCCCGAGATGCCCAGGAAGGCGAAGTCGACGAGGCCCGTGATCACCTGTTCCACCGAGAAGCCCTGGAGCCTCCCGGCCCACCACCGGTGAGCCATGGCGGTTCCCAGGGCCACGATGGCCTGGGAGACCAGTCGGGTGTCGCAGGGCGTCGCGAACCCCTCGGCGATGGCATGGTCCAGGAAGGTCCGGGCGAGGTCCGCGAGTCCCTGGTAGAGGTTCTCCAGTCGATCTGCGGCGTCGGACCCCACCGAGGGGGCCTCCCGCAGCAGGGTGACCGCCAGTTCCCGGTTCCGCTCCAGGTGCGTCGCCAGGCGCATGAGGGCCTGGGCCGAGGCCTGCCGGTACTCGTCCAGGTTCGATGGCGGGCGCTCGGTCATCTCCGTGAAGCCTTCGAAGAGGCTCTGGAGGAAGCGGTCCATCACCGCGACGAAGACGGCCGTCTTGTCGGGAAAGTGCCGGTAGAAGGTCCCCTGGCCCACCTGGGCCTCCCGGGCGATGTCCGACACGAGCGTCCGGTGGAACCCCTGGCGGATGAAGACCCGGGCCGCGGCCTCCAGCAGGGCCTGTCGTCGCCGTTCGGTCCGGGCCCGGTCTCGTTCCTTGCGGAGTTCCGAGGGCATGGGTCCCTTCCCCCTATCCCAGGGTCGGCAGACCGATGGGCAGCAGGTAGAGGGGCTGCTCCTCGGGGCCCAGGGCCAGGACTCCCCGGAGGGCCTCGTCCCGGAAGGCCCCGATGGCCACGGTTCCCAGGCCCAGGGCGGCAACCTGCAGGCACAGGTTCTGGGCCGCATGGCCGGCCTCCAGCAGTGCGTAGGGCACCCCCCGGGCGCCGTAGCGGGCGGTCGTGCGGTCGGGGATCGCGGAGAGGACCACGATGGCCGGTGCCTGGGCCAGATCCGCCTGCCCCACCGTGGCGGCCATCAGGTCCGACCGTCGGTCTCCCTCGGACTCCTGCTCGATGGAATGGTCTTCCGGGAGATAGCGATAGACTCCCGGGGGCAGGCCCGGGACGTCGCCCAGCACCGCCCGGACCTCCAGGGGGTAGGTCCCGCCGGCCGAGGGAGCGGTCCGGCGGCGGGTCCCGGGGATCCGGCCATCGGTCGCCCAGAGGACCTGGCCCAGGTCCTCTCGGGAGAGGGGGGCAGCCAGGAAACGCCGCAGCGAGACCCGGGAGGTCAGGGCCTCCACGAGCGCCGGTCCTCCGGTGGTCCGGGGCGCCGGCAAGGGAAAGCGAAGGCTCCGGGGCGCGTCGGCGGGATGTCGGGCGTGGGATGGGTCCATCGAAAGCCTCCTGCCGGGATGCTAGCACAGGCGCATCCGGAGGGAGTCCCGGGTCCGCCGGTCGGCGCTCCGGCACGGGCGACTTCGATTCTGGAAGGCGAACCAGGGGCGCAGTGGTTGTAGAATGCCGTCGGCGGATCGTCGGGGCGGCTGCATCGCATCGGGCTCCGGGGGACGGCCGTCGGGCCCGGAGGGATGTGGGAGGTTCGGGATGGCGCCGGGAAGGATGGCGTGGAGCATCGGGAGGGCCCGGCGGGCGATTCGAGGGTCTCTTCTGGCCGCTGTCGCGGCGCTCGTGGCGGGAATGCCCGTCGCACGGGCCCGGCCGCCCCTGGGGGAGGGCCCCTGGCTGTCGAGCCCCTGGCGGTCCTTCCCGTCGCAGGAATGGGAGCGACACCGGGACCTGCCGCCCTGGCAGGGGCCGCCGGTGGCCTTCGTCCGGGAGGCCGTCCAGCGACCACCGGTGGAGGTGCTGGGGTTTCTGCCCTACTGGAACGTGGGGACCGCGGTGGTCCCCCTGGACCGGATCACGACGCTGGCCTACTTCGCGGTCTCGGTCAACGGCGACGGCAGCCTGGGGTCGCCCCAGGACTGGGCCTCGACCACTCTGTCGCCGGTGGTCGCCGCGTCCCGAGAGGCCGGGGTCCGGGTGGTGCTGGCGGTGACCTGCTTCGACGCGAACCAGATGGCAGCCCTGCTCCAGAGCGCGGTGAATCGCCGGCGGGCCGTCGAGGGGATCGTGGACCTGGTGATCGCGGGGGGAGGAGAGGGGGTCAACGTGGATTTCGAGGGGCTCCCGGTGGCCCAGAAGGGAGCCTTCGTGACCTTCATCCAGGAACTCAAGGCGGCCATGGACAAGGCCCTGGGGCGCCCCTCCCAGGTCACGGTGGATACCCCGGCGGTGGACTGGAGCGGGGCCTACGACTACGACCAGCTGGCCCTGGCCGGGGACGGGATCGTGATCATGGGCTACGACTATCACTACCGTGGGGGAGATCCGGGCCCCGTCGCCCCGGCAAGGCCCTCGGACTTCTGGGGGAAGTACTCCTTGGAGTGGACCCTGGACGACTACGACCGGTACGGGGGCGTCGAGAACCGGCGCCGGTTCTGGCTCGCGCTGCCCCTCTACGGCTATGACTGGCCCGCGGCCTCGACCAGCCGGGGGGCCACGAAGACCGGCAACGGGACGGCGCGGTTCTATGCCGCGTGCCAACGCCTGGCAGGGGAGGCCGGGGGGTTCCTCTGGGACACCGATTCGGACACCCCCTGGTTCGCAACGACCTCCGGCGGCACCCGGCAGACCTGGTGCGAGGACCTGCGGTCCCTGACGACGAAGGTCGGCCTCGTCGGCCAGAGGGGCCTCGGGGGGGTGGCCTTCTGGGCCCTGGGCTACGAGGAGTCCCTGGCGGACCCCTGGCTGGCCATCGAGGCCGCCTGGCCGACGTCGCCGGACCCGGATGCCGGTGGATCTCACGATGGCGGCGACGATCTTCCGGGAGGAGGGGAGATCCCCGTCGAGGAACCTGATGCGGTCGTGCCCGACGAGGGCGCGACGGACCTGTTCCGTTGGCCCGACGGCCTCCGGCCCTGGCGGGACGCCTCCGGAGAAGGGACGGTGCCCGAGGAGGCCTGGGGATCTGATGAGCCGGGGGACGTCGCCGGAACGGCAGATGCGCCAGGGACCTGGGACGCCGCCGAGCACCCGGAGACCGGCGCCCCGGAGGGAGACGCGACCACGTGCCGTTGCGGTGGATGTCAGGGAACGGGCGCTGGGACCCGACCGGGAGGGATTCCCTGGATGCTCCTGCCGGTGGCCGGGTGGGGAGTGGTCCGAGGGGTCCGTCGTCGCAGACCAGTCCCGGGGGCATCCGGGACTTCCCATGGCTGAGGAGGCCCCGATGGAACTGATCCAGCAGGCGGTCCTGATCCTGGTGCCGATGATCCTGTCCTTGTCGGTCCACGAGTACGCCCACGCCCTCTCGGCCTGGCTGCTGGGGGACGACACGGCGGCGCGGACGGGGCGGTTGACGCTGAATCCCCTGGCCCACATGGACCTCTTCGGCACCGTGGTGATGCCCCTGCTGGCCATCGGGACCGGGGCCCCCTTCTTCGGCTGGGCGAAGCCGGTGCCCGTGAACCCCGTGCGCTTGACCCGGCGCCTGCGGATGAAGACCGGCGTGCTGATCACCGCCGCGGCGGGCCCGGCGTCGAACCTCCTCTTTGCCTTCCTGGTGGCGGCCCTGTATCGTGCCCTGCTGGCCTTTGGGGTCGTTCACCTGCCCTTCGCACTGCAGATGGGGGTTGGCGGCGGGGCGCTGCTGGACGGTCCCACCGGGGCCCTGTCGGCCCTGATGGCGATGACCTTCCTGATCAACATCGGCCTGGCGGTCTTCAACCTGCTGCCGGTGCCGCCCCTGGATGGCAGTCGGGTGCTCGTGGGCCTGCTGCCCGACTCCCTGGGGCGGCAGGTGGAGATGCTGCAACGCAATGCGATCTTCGTGATCCTGGCATTCGCGGTGCTGATCTCCCTGGCGGGCCGGGTGATGGCCGTCCCGGTGCTGGCCCTGGCCCGGGTCCTCCTCTGGGCGACGGGCAATCTCTAGGGTGGCCATTTCCGCAGATTGCCGGTAGCATTCCCGGAGCAATCCGAAACGACGCCCGACCGGAGGTACTCCCGGACCGGGTCAGGGGCCGGCATGAAGGGACGGGGCAACCCCAGAATCTTGATCGGGACTGCAGGGCTGATCATCCTGCTGGGCATCGGGGGCTGGGGCTTCCATCGGTTCGTCGTCGAGGACCTCACGCGGGAGGCCCTGGAGAAACTGGAGGCCGTCGCCCGCCTGAAGGTGGGCCAGGTGACCGAGTGGCGGCAGCACCTGCTGGGGGATGTCCAGGCCAACGCCACGGGCCGCTTGGGCATGCTGGTCCAGCAGGCGGCCCGGAATGGATTCGATGCGGCATCGCTGGCCCTCCTGCGCAAGCGCATGGAGGAGCGCCAGGAGTACATCCGCTACCGGGACCAGATGCTGGTGGGCCCCGAGGGCGACCTGGTGATCCGGCTTCGCAAGGACCTGCCCGGGCTCTCGGAGGCGACCCGATCCCTGGCTCGGCAGGCCTGGATTCAACGCAAGGCCCTGCTGGGGGAACCCCGTACCGCTCGCCTGGAGGACTCGATCCTCGAAGCAGCCTGCCCGGTCCTCGGGGAGGACGGGACTCCCCTCGGGGTGCTGGTCCACCAGGAGGACCTGGACCGCCTGCTCTTTCCGTTGTTGGAGATCTGGCCGCTGCCGTCCCGAACGGCCGAGACCCAGATCGTGATGCGGGAGGGCGACGAGGCTCTGGTGCTGACGCGCCAGCGGAGCCGGTCCGAACCACCCCTGACTCTCCGGATCCCCCTTTCGAATCGGGAGGACCTGCGGGTGCAGGCGGTCCAGGGCGTCCGGGGCGTCCTCGCGGGTCGGGTCGGGACGAACGGCCAGCCGCTGTTCGGGTACGCCAGCACGATCCCCGAATCCCGCTGGGTGCTGGTGGCCTGGATGGACCAGGAGGAGGTGCTGGCCCAGGCCCGCTGGATCGGGGGACTCGTCTGGGGAATCGTGCTCCTGGCGATGGCCCTGACTGCCCTGGTGGCATGGGCCGCCTGGAGGCAGGGCCAGGGACGCCTGGTCCGGCGGCTGCTGGAAGGGGAGCGGTTCCGGAGGCTGGCCCTGGAGGCCCTCCGGAGCACTCCGTATGGCGGGGACGGCGTGCTGGTGGTCGACTCCCGGGGAAAGGTGGTCCAGATGAACCTCTTCGCGGAACACCTGACCGGGTGGTCCGGGGAGGAGGCTCGGGGACGGCCGGTGCAGGAGGTCCTGTCCCTGGTGGTGGAGCAGGAGGATCCTGGGAAGGGCCCGGGGGAACCCGGGGCGCAGGCCAGCCATCCACGGTCTGCGCGCATGGTCTCCCGGAACGGGATCGCCCGTCCCGTCCGGATGGTCACGGTGCCGATGGCGGGGGAGGATGGCCGTCCCCTGGGCTCCGTGGTGGTCTTCCGGGACCGGACCGGGGAAGAGGATGCCGAGTCGCGAACTCGGGAGTGGGAGTCCCGGTATCGGTCCCTGTTCGGGACGTCGTTGGTTGGGATCGCCTGGCTGGACGCCGAGGGGCGGGTCCTGGACGCCAACGGGGCCTTCCGTGAACGGACGGGCCGTTTCCTGGAGGACCTCGAAGGGATGCCCTGGCCGGACCTGGTCGCTGCGGAGGATCGGGAACGCGCCAGGGCCGTCGTGGATCGGGTGTTCTCGGGCCTTCGGGAGCCGCTGCAGGTGGACCTCCGCCATCCCCGCCCGGACGGGAGCGTGGTCACGGTCCGGTACCAGGTCGAGGGCATTCGGGAGGCCGGGGACCGACTCGTGTCGATCCTGCTACTGGCCCAGGAGGTTCCCCGGGACTGAATCGCAGGGGTCCGGGTCCCGGTCGACCCTCCGGAAGACCCCGATGAAGAACCCGTCCATGCCGTCCCGCCAGGGCAGGGGCCTCAGGGTTCCGTCGGGATGCCGGAAGGGGAAATCCGCCACGATGGGTTCCGGTTCCAGTCCACAGGCCAGGGCGTGCTGCCGGTGCCCAGGGCCCTCTTCTTCGGTGAAGGAACAGACCGCGTAGACGACCCGGCCGCCGGGACGGACCATCCGGGCCGCCGTGGCCAGGATCTCCCGCTGGAGGACCGCAGCGGCGGTGACATCCCGGTCCCGGCGGGTCCATCGGACCTCGGGTCGCCGGACCAGCGTTCCCAGGCCGGTGCAGGGGGCATCCAGGATCACCCGGTCGAAGGAGGCGGGCGGGAGGCGACCCGGCAGGTCCCGGGCGTCCATCGCCAGCGTCCGGAACCGGGGGAGCCCCATGCGGGTGGCCAGTTTCCGGGCCTCCGCGAGTTTCGGTTCGTGGAGGTCCACTGCCACCACCCGGGCTCCGGGGGCCTCCTGGAGAACCTGGATCGTCTTGAGGCCATGTCCGGCACAGAGGTCCAGGATCCGTTCCTCGTCCCGCGGTGCCAGGGATTCCACGACCAGTTGGGAGGCCTCGTCCTGGGGAATCATGCGTCGGGGGACCAGGTCGGGGTCCCCCAGGGGAGTCCCCTCCAGCACCCGGAGGCCCCGGCGGGCGAAGCGGGTGGGCTCGGCGGTGATCCCGAGGGCGCGTAGCCGCTCCAGCACCACCGCTTGCGGCTCCGAGGACGGGTAGAGACGCAGGGTCGAGGGGGCAGGCTGGCCGAAGGCCTCCCAGAGGTCGTCGGTCCAGGGCCCCCGGTCGGCCTGGCGGACCCGGGCGGCGATCCAGTCGGGGATCGAGGCCCGGGCCTCCGGTGCGAGCCCCTGGAGGGGGTCCGATTCGGTCAGGCGTTTCTCCAGGGCACGGCCCACGGCGTTCACGAACCGGGCCCCCGCCTCGCCTCCCAGGCGCCGGGCGACCTCCACGGCCGACGAGAGGCGGGCATGGGAGGGCACCCGGTCCAGGAACAGGCCCTGGAAGGCCAGCACCATCAGGGTCTCCCGGAGGGGGGCTGGCGTGGTGTCGAGGGGACGGTGCACCAGGGGCTGAAGGACGGCCTCCAGGGCCCGTCGCCGTCGCAGCACCCCCAGCAGGAGGGCCTGGAAGAGGGCGGCATCCCGGGGTTCCAGGGCTCCTCGGGCCCGGTGGACCTCGTCGGTGCTTCGGGTCCGGCCCGACAGGACCCGTGAAAGCGCCGACACCGCCTCGGCCCGGGGATCCCTGTGTCCCGCCTGCGTCACCAGCCGTCTCCCTCGCCCCGGCCCCGGGACAGGGCCTTCGTGACCCAGGGGAGGCAGCCGATTCCGATGACCGCCCGGACCAGAATCGTCGCCAGGATCGTGGAGGTCGAGAAGGCGTCGATCACCGCGGTCCGGGCCGCCTCGGTGGCCGCCATGGCCGGGGACACGAAGGGGCCGTAGAAGGACCGCATGACGACCTGGGTGGACCCCAGGCCGCTGACCGAGATGGGAAGGAAGGCCACCAGGGTCAGGATGGGCATGAAGACCAGCAGTTTCGGCAGAGGAATGGCGGCCCCGAAGGCCTGGAGAAAGGACTGGTTCATCAGGGCATAGAGCAGCACGAGGCCCATCCGGGCCCCCAGGACCAGGGGCAGTGCCGACGGCTCCAGGCGCCGGAAGGCCTCCAGGAGGCCGTGGCCCGCCAGACGCCCCATCCATCCACGGTCCGGCGAGACCCGGGAGAAGGCCATCAGGAACGGGGGGAGCGCCGTGGCCCCGGCGGCGGTGACCCAGAGGGTGGCCCGGACGGTGGGATCGGAAAAGGGGGACTGGCCCAGGACCAGGGCCCCCAACACGAGCACCCCGAAGACCGACAGGTCCAGGAAGTTCAGCATCAGAAAGGGGCTTCCGGCCGACCCCCAGCCCCGATCCGACCGGGTCTTCACGACGGCCGCCATCAAGACCAGACCCAGGTTGTAGTTCACGATGTTCAGGAGGTAGGAGGCCCCCTTGACCCGCAGGAACTCCCCGAAGGGGACCCGCACCCCGACGCGCCGGAGCAGCGTCGTCACGCCGACGGAATCGACCAGATAGGTGGCGGGGATCGCCCAGAGGAGGGTCCCGAGGAGCCGCGGCAGGTCGGCCCTGCGCAGGGCCTCCCAGGCTGCCGGAAGGTCCGTGGTCGCCCCCAGGTAGCCCAGGAGCAGGGCGGTGCCGGTCCAGGCGGCGATCACCCGGGCTCGACTGCTTCGGGGGGTGCCTGGCTCGGTGGGCGCCGACATGGGGCGTATTCTACACGCAATGCTCTACACTAGAGCCGGGGGCGCCGAGAAGCGGGGCCGGGGCAGGCGGGGCGGAGCGATCGGGATGGGCGACCTGTTGACGATCGAGACGGGGCTGGCCTGCAACAACCGGTGCGGCTTCTGTCCCCAGCCGCCGTTGCGGGCCTGCGGTCCCGGGTGGAAGGACCCGGATACCGGGGAGATGCGCCGGCGAATCCGGGAGGCGTTCGCCCATGGGTTCCGGGAACTGGCGTTCAGTGGCGGGGAACCGACCCTGAGGGCCGACCTCCCGGACCTGATCGCCCTGGCACGGCAGGTCGGGTTCACCCGGGTCAGCATCACGACCAACGGCCGGCGGCTGGTCTATCGGGAATACGCCTGGTCGCTGCTGGATGCGGGTCTCACGGGGGTCAGCATCTCCCTCCACGGGCCGGTTCCCGAGGTCCACGACGCCTTGACGGGGGTTCCCGGGTCGTTCCGGCAGGCCGTTGCAGGGCTGCGGACCATCGCGGGGCTGACCGGGGGGGGCCGGCAGCGGTTCGACCGGAACACCATCACCCTGATCGTTCCCGAGAACGCCGGCCGCCTGCGGGAGACCCTGGTCCTGGCGGGTCACCTGGGTGCCGATCTCCACGTGGTGCAACCCTTCATTCTGAGTCGGGAGACCCTGGCCGTGGCCTCCCGGTACCTGATGGACCAGGAGGCCCTGGTGGGGGCTCTCCGGACGGCCCTCCAGGACCCCCTGCCCCACGGAGGCAGGGTCAAGCCCTACAACCTGCCGCCGTGCCTGTTCCCGGACCTGGGCGACCGCCTGGAACTGCAGCAATACGGCCTGAAGACGTGGCGGATGCACCGGTCCGATCCGGGGTCCGCGGGGCGACGGGAGGTCTCGGGGCAGTTCTGGCGGGACCGGCGGTGCGAGGGCTGTCCCGCCCGCTGTCCCGGGCACCGCCTGGAGCACCTGCCCCAACGGGAGATGGTCCGGCAGATCGGGGACGCCGTGCGGCGGTGGGCCGGATCGCGTCCCGAGCAGCGGGAGTGGGTCCTGTCGGGGCTGGACCTCCTGGGCCCCGAGGCCCTCGGGGAGGTCTTCCGGGAGGCCCGCCGGGAGTGTCGGGGGGGAATCCGGGTCCTGTGGGGAGGGATCGCGCGCACCGAACCCGCCGAGTTCCTGGACCGAGCCGTCCAGGCGGGCATCGACGAGGTCTGTCTGGTGGTCCATCCGTCCCACCGGCGGTTGCCGGACCGTGGTGCCTGGGTGCCGGGCAACCTGGAAGCGGTCCGGGAGGCCCTCTCCCGGATGGAACGTCGTGCCGCTCCCCCCTGGTCCTCCTTGCTGTTTCCCGTGGGGGCCCTGCTGGACGAGGACTGGGCACTGTCGGAAGGCGACCTGTCGGAACTGGCGAAGTCGGTGGCCCGCGCCGGGGGTACGGGATGCTACGTCGCGGCCTCCGAGACTCTCGATCCCCTCGATTCCAGGCAAAGGACCGGACAGGAGGCCCTTGGAGAGCGGCTGCCTCGGGTCCTGGGGTCTCTGGGAGAAGCGGTCCGGCCCCGGCTGGTCCGCAGCCTTCGTTCCTCCTCCCGGTCACCGGGGAAGACGCTCGAAGATCAGGTCTCGGCGCTGATCGGGGAGACCTGCTGGAGGGAGGCCTGGATCGTCCATCCCTTTTCGGGAAACGCGATGGGCTGGGTCTCCTGGTCCGAGCCCCTGTGGCTGTCGGCGGACCCGGAAGAGGGGACTTCCGGCCCGGATCCTCAGCCGCCCCCCTCGACGACCAGATAGACGCGAATCGCCTCGCCGCGGCCCTTTTCCACGGCCTCCAGCCAGTCCTCCCCCTCGTAGCGACCCAGCACGGGCGCCACGACCCGGAAGCCCTTTCCCCGGGCCTCCTCGACCAGGGCCTGGACGGCCTTTCCCAGTTCCGCGCCGGGGACGCCGGAGGTCATCGCCCAGACCCGGAGGTCGGGCATGTGGCGGACCACGAGGGGCGGATCCACCCGGGTGTTCGGGGGCACCGGGATCAGGAACTCCAGGGGCTGCCTCCCCCCCCCTTTTTCGAGCGGATCCAGGCCTCGGGACTGGCCCATCAGGTGGGCCATGGTATGCAGTTTCTGCCGGCGGGCCTCCTCCAGCAGTTGCTGGACCCGCTTGCCATTGTCCTCGGAGGTCTCCCCGACGGGGTTCGTGACGGTGACGTAGTCGAAGCCCGGCAGCATGACCGGATTCTCCCCGGCCTTGGGGACCCCCAGGTGGGGGGTGGTCATCCGCAAACGGGTCCATTCGGTCCGGGAGAGGCCCATCCCCTCGGGGCCCAGTTGCAGGAACCAGTGGCGGGCCTTCTGTTCGCCGTGGGGAAAGATGCCCTGGGTCGGCAAGGGCTCGGCGGTCCGAGCGCCCGGGGGCACCGTTGCCGCTTCCTCCGCCGGTCCCGGAGCCGCTCCCGCACCGCTCCTTGCGGGTGCCGTGCCAGTGGGCGCCCCGGGATCGGAACCGGGGGCCGCTGGCCGGAAGAGGACCCACAGGACGATTGCGGCTCCCACCACCCCCAGGACCGCTGAGCCGATCCACCACTTCTTCATCTGGCTGCTCCGCCTGAAGGCACCGACGCCTCACCGATGCCCATGATACCAGAGAATGGTCCGGCATGCGTTCCGGACCCGACCCATGGCGGCCTTCCGGGCCCGGATTCGGCGGGGGGTGGAGGAGCCCCGTTGCGTCCTCCGCCCCTTTCCGATAGAGGATGGGGCAGGGACGGGACCGGAGGGCCGCGATGAGGCACCCGCTGCTGGAACGCACCGCTCATCGGGCGGTGGTGTTCGATGGGGCCATGGGGACCGAGATCCAGCGGCGGGAACTCACGGCGGCCGACTTCGGGGGGCTCGATGGGCTCAACGAGGTCCTCGTCCGGACCCGTCCCGACGTCATTTCGGACATCCATCGCCAGTACCTGGAGGCAGGGGCCGAGGTCATCGAGACCGACTCCTTCGGCGCCAACGCGATCGTGCTGAAGGAGTACGGGGTGCCTCACCTGGCCCGGGACCTGTCTCGGGAGGCCGCGGTGCTGGCCCGGGAGGTCGTCCGGACCTTCGCCGACGGGGGCGTGCCTCGCTTCGTGTCGGGGTCCATGGGTCCCGGGACCCGCCTGCCCTCCCTGGGCCAGATCGACCCCGAGGAGATGCACGGGGCGTTTCTGGAACAGGCCCTGGGGCTCCTGGAGGGGGGCGTGGACCTCCTGCAGATCGAGACCGCCCAGGACCCGATGCAGGCCCGGATCGCGGTGCAGGCCTGTCGGGATGCGATGGATCGCCTGGGGCGCGAGGTTCCCCTCTTCGTCCAGGTGACCTTCGAGCGCACCGGGCGGATGCTGCTGGGCACGGACCCCCTGGCGGCGGTGACCACGCTGACCACCCTCCCCGGGGTCGACGTCTTCGGGGTCAACTGCGCCACGGGGCCCGAGGAGATGCACGGCGTCCTCCAGATCCTCTCCCGGGCCTGTCCCCTGCCCCTGGCGGCCCTGCCCAACGCCGGCCTTCCGGAGAACGACGGCGGCCGCCTGGTCTATCGCCTGACCCCCGAGGACTTTGCCCGGCACCTGCGGTCCTTCGTGGCGGACCTGGGGGTGGCCTTCGTGGGGGGGTGCTGCGGGACGACGCCGGCCCACATCCGGGAACTGGTCCGGGGGCTTTCGGGAGTCCGGGGACCGGCTCGCAGCCCGTCCCTTCCACCGGGGGTCTCGTCGCTGTTCTCGGCCGTGTCGCTCCAGCAGGAGCCCCGACCCCTGATCATCGGGGAGCGGACCAACGCCAACGGCTCGAAGGCCTTCCGGGAGGCCCTCTCGGCGGGGCGCTGGGACGAGATGGTGGCCATCGCCCGGGACCAGCAGGCCGAGGGGGCCCATCTGCTGGACGTCTGTCTGGCCCTGGTGGGCCGGGACGAGGCCGCCGACGCACGGGAGTTCCTGCCCCGGATCCGGGAGGTCGTGGAGGCCCCGCTCATGTCCGACACCACCGAGTTGCCGGCCCTGGAGGTGGCGCTGCGCTGCTGGCCAGGCCGGATGGTGATCAACTCGGTGAACCTTGAGGACGGGGGCGAGCGCCTCCGACGCGTGGCTCCCCTGGCCCGACGCTACGGGGCGGCCCTCGTGGCCCTGACGATCGACGAGGCCGGCATGGCCATGACCGCCGACCGGAAGGTCCAGGTGGCTCGGCGGCTGGTGGACCTGCTGGTCGGGGAGTTCGGCTTCCGTCCCGAGGACCTCCTGATCGACGTGTTGACCTTCACGCTGGGTTCCGGGGACCCGGCGCTCCGGGATGCGGGGGTCCAGACCCTGCAGGCGATCGGCCGGGTTCGCCGGGAGTGCCCGGGGGTCTGGACCAGCCTGGGCGTCAGCAACGTGTCCTTTGGCCTGAAGCCCAGAGCCCGGCGCGTGTTGAACAGCGTCTTTCTGGACCTGGCCCTCAAGGAAGGCCTGGACGCGGCGATCCTGAATGCCGGTCGGCTGCTGCCCCTGGCGGAGATCCCCGAGGAGGTCCGGGTCCTGGCCCAGGACCTGATCCTGGACCGCCGGGACCGGGGCGATCCCCTCGAGGCCTTCCTGCTGGCCTTCGAGGGGTCGGGGGGCGAGGAGGCCGCGGGCGAGGGGCCGCGGGTCCTCTCTCCGGAGGAGCGGCTTCGCCGAGCGATCCTCCGGGGGGATCGATCGGGGCTTCCCGAGGCCCTGGAGGAGGAGGTGAGGAACCGGGACCCGATGCGGATCATCACCGAGGTGCTGCTGCCGGCGATGCAGGAGGTCGGTGACCGCTTCGGGAGGGGGGAGATCCAGTTGCCCTTCGTGCTCCGGAGCGCCGAGGCGATGAAGGCCGCCGTGGCGTGGCTGGAGCCCCGGATGGAGCGGCTCGACGTGGCCCCCCGGGGGACCCTGGTGCTGGCCACCGTGGCCGGGGACGTCCACGACATCGGCAAGAACCTGGTGGACATCCTGCTGACGAACCACGGCTACAAGGTGGTGAACCTGGGCATCAAGCAGCCCCTCTCGGAGATCCTCGATGCCTTGCGTCGCCACCAGGCCGACGCGGTGGGCATGTCGGGGCTCCTGGTGAAGTCCACGGTGGTGATGCGGGACAACCTGGTGGAGATGCAGCGGATGGGGCTCTCGGTGCCGGTGCTCCTGGGCGGGGCGGCCCTGACCCGGCGCTACGTCGAGGAGGACCTGGTCCCGCGATACGAGGGGCCTGTCTTCTATTGCGAGGACGCCTTTGCGGGCCTGCGGACGATGGAGGACCTCCGGGAAGGCCGCGCGGCACCGCCCCGGGCCCGGACGCCCTCCATCCCTGCGGCGCCTCCCCAGCCGGGCGATCGTCCCGTCCTGCCCTGGGTTCCTCCGCCCCGGGAACCGCTCACCGGGCTGGTCCTCGACACCGAGATCCCCTGGCAGGAGGTGGCCCGCTACGTCAACCGGACCTTCCTGTTCCGGGCCCAGTGGCAGTATCGACGGGGCCGGATGAGCGAGGAGGAGTGGCGACGCATGGCCGAGGGGTTGCTGGAGCCGATGTTCCAGCAGCGCCTCCAGCGCCTCGTCGCAGAGGGGGTGATCCGGCCCGTCGGGATCCGGGGATTCGTCCCGGCCAACGGCGATGGCGACGACATCGTGATCTTCGATCCCTCCGGGAGGGACGAGGTCCTGCGTCTCCCGATGCCCCGACAGGCCGTGGCCCCGTACCGGTGTCTGGCGGACTACCTCCGGCCACTGGCGTCGGGGGTCCGGGACTCCCTCGGCCTCCAGGTCTGCACCGTGGGGCCCGAGGCGAGTCGCCGGGAAGCGTCCCTGTTCGAGGCGGGGGAATACGCCGAGTATCTCTACCTGCACGGGATCTCGGTGGCGATGGCCGAGGCGGCGGCCGAGTGGCTGCACCGGCGGCTTCGGGAAGAATGGGGAATCGCCGGTGAGGACGCCCCGGACATCGACGGGGTCCTCCGGAAGGGGTACCGGGGATGCCGCTACTCCTTCGGGTATCCCGCCTGCCCGGACCTGGAACTGCAGCGACCGCTGCTGGACCTCCTGGGGGCCCAACGCATCGGCGTGACCCTCACAGAGACCTTCCAGATGGTCCCGGAGGCATCGACCTCCGCGCTGGTCTTCCATCACCCGGAGGCCCTGTACTTTGCCGTCTGACCGGTCCCGACCCGGGTGGATGCTTGAGTCTTGAGGGGCTTCCGCTAGGATTGGGGCGGAGACGGTGCGAGGGGATCTTGGCTGCGACGGCAATTCCTTCCTGGGGTCTCTACCGGTTGCTGAAGGGGATCGAATCCCGGAAAGGGACGGGACTGTTGCACCTGGACACGGTCCGGGGACGGGTGACCCTGGGGATTCGGAAGGGACGACTGGTCCAGGTGGAGACCGAGGTTCCGGACCTGGGCTTCGGGGCCTTCCTGGTGAAGGCCCGGATGGTGCAGGACCCGGCCAGCGCCGAGCGGCTGGCCTCCACCCGGCGGCTCGTGGATGCGGGCGTGCTCCGGCCCGAGGATGCGGCGAAACTGCACGGGTCCTACGCCCGAAGCGTGATGGCCCGGATCCTGGACGCCCCGGTGCCCCAGTGGACCTTCGAGGTCCGGGAGGCCCTCGAGGGGATCGTCTCGGACATGCCCGTGGACCCCTTCCCGGAACTGTTGCGGGCCCTGAGCCAGGTCCAGAACCTGGACCCCATGCGGCAGGCCCTGCGGCGCCTGGTCCAGTCGGGACCCAGGTCCCTGGCCCCGGGGGCCGAGTTTCTCCTCTCCCACGTCCGGGCCCACTTCGGCGCCATTCCCTTGGTGGCGGCGCTTCGGGAGGGGCGTGCAGGCGAGGTCGGCGAGACGGCCCTGGAGGACCCGGACGGGGTTCGCATCCTCTTCGCGCTGATGATCGCCGGGCACCTCCAGTCCTCCGGAGCCCGGAACCCGTCGGACCCGACCCCGGCCGCTCCGGCCCCCCGGGGACCCCCGGAAGGGGACCTCGAGGTGGCCCGGGTCGAGATGCGGAAGCCCCCCGAGGGCCCCTCCATCGCCGATGGACGCCGGAAGCGCCCGTCGTGGATCGAGCCGGCGGATCCCGTGCACATGGCCACCGTGAGCAACCCCTTCGAGAAGGAGATCGCCTCGGCCTGGGCGGAGATGCAGCGCCAGACGTTCTACGAGACGCTGGGGGTGAACTCCGATGCCCGTCTCTCCTTCATCCGGGCCGGGTGGTTGAAGGCCCGGGGCCATTTCTCGATGGCCCGCTACGAGGACGTGCTGTCCCCCGATGCCCTGGGACTGTTGCGACGGGTCCATGACCATCTGGACATGGCTCGGGACGTCCTCTGCGACGCCTCCCGGCGCACCGCCTACAACCGTCGCATCGAACTGAGCACCCCCTCCCTCGAGGCCACGGTCCAGAAGATCTTCGAGGCCCGGGAGGCCTTTCGAAAGGGTCAGGAGGACCTGGCGGCCCGGCGCCTCCCGGAGGCCCTGGAGCACTTCCGGGACGCCGAATCCCTGGACCCGGACGAGCCGGAGTACGTGGCGTCCCAGGGACGGGTCTTCCTGGCGATGCCCCCGACCCCGGAGAACCAGCGGCAGGCCCGTGGGCTGCTGGAGCGTGCGCTCTCGGGGAATCCGGACCTCGTGGAGGCCCTGGTGGGTCTTGCGGGCCTCGGTCGGATCGAGGGGAAGACCGAGGAGGCGCGGGACCTGATCCGGCGCGCGATGGCCCTGGACCCGGAACACGAGGAGGGGCTGGCGATCCGGGCGCTCTTGAAGCCTCGGACCGCGGCACCTAAGATGCAGTTCGCGAGGACCGGACCCTCGTGGCTGGAACGACTCAAGGCTCTGTGGCATCGGAAGTGAGGGCCGGGCACGGTCCCCGCTTCCCGGGGGAGGACCAGATGGCGAGCGCGTATGTGCTGATCGAGGCGGCGGCGGGCACCATTCTGAGCATCCTGAAGACCCTGCGCCAGATCCCCGAGGTGAAGGAGGCCCAGGCGGTCACCGGCACCTACGACCTGATCGCCCGGGTCGAGGCCGAGGACATCAACGCCCTGGGACGGGTCTCCTACGCGAAGATTCAGATGATCGACGGGGTGCTGCGGACCATCACCTGCAACGTCATCGAACTGGAGTGACGGGGCGGGGTTCCGGGAGGGATCGGATGTTCCTGGCCAGGGTCGTGGGCACCGTGTGGTCCTCGGTGAAGTGGGACGGTCTCTCGGGACTCCGCCTGCTGCTGGTGCGACCCTATCACCTGGAGGACCTCCGGGATCGGGAGGCCTCCGGGATCGAGGTGCCTCCGGCCCGGGTGGAGGACGGGGTCGTCGTGGCCGACATCCTGGGGGCCGGGCCCGGGGAGGACGTGATCGTGGCATACGGCCATGCGGCCCGGGTGGGGATCGAGCCGGATCTGGCCCCAGGGGAGGCCCCCCACCACCCGGTCGATGCGGCGGTGGTGGCCATCGTGGACCGGATGCACGTGGCCTGGGAGGGGCCGGGAGGAGGCAGGGGATCGTGACAGCAAGGGTGATCACCGAGGCCGAGATCGAGGCGCTGGCCCGGGATGGAGTGGTCGAGGTCCGGCGGGGCATGATCGTGACGCCGCTGGCCCGGGAGCACGCCTCCCGGAAGGGCATCCGGCTGGTCTATGCCGGGGGGTCCGTCCCCTCGGCGGAGGACCTGCCCCGGGACCCCGGGACCGGTCGGAAGGGGGTCCCGGTCGACGAGGCCCTCCGGCAGCGGATTGCCGACGTGGTCGTCCAGGCCATGACCGAGCGGTCCGTGCAGGCGGCCCGGACCATCTCTCCCCACTCGCCGCTCCAGGAGCCCGGCGTCGCGGATCGCCTGGCCGAGGCGTCGGCCCGGGAGCCCCAGCGGGCCGTGATGGTGGCCACCGGGACCAACCGGCCGGGCATCGCCGCGACCCTCTCCCAGGCCATCGGAGAGTGCGGCGTCGACATCCAGGACCTCTCCCAGACCGTGGTGGGGGATTTCTTCAGCATGATCTTCATCCTGAACCTGGACACGATGACCCAGGACCTCTCCTTCAAGGGATTCAAGCAGCGCCTGGAGGAGGCCGGGAAGTCCGTGGGCGCCGAGGTGATGGTGATCCACGAGGCCATCCTGAAGGCGATGCACCGTCCGTGAGGCCTTCGCTGCAACGCGTCGCCGGGATTGGGAGGAACCGTGATCTATCGTCCTGAGGAGGTCAAGGAGACGCTCCGGATGGTCGAGGTGGAGCACCTGGACATCCGGACCGTCACGATGGGGATCAACCTGCTGGGATGCCCCTCCAAGGAACCGGAGGCCGTGGGGGACTACATCCATCGTCGGGTGGTCGGGCAGGCGGCTCGGCTGCGCCAGGCGGCGGCCGAGGTCGAGGAGATGTACGGGATTCCCATCGTGAACAAGCGGGTCAGCGTGACTCCGGTCTCCCTGGTGCTCGAGGGGGCCCCGGAGGCCTCCTATCGCGCCGCGGGGCAGGCCCTCGAGCGGGCGGCCCTGGAACTGGGCATCGACTACATCGCCGGGTACTCGGCGCTCGTGCACAAGGGGGCGACCCCCGGAGACGCCCGGCTCATGCGGAGCATCCCCGAGGTGCTGGCGGAGACGACGCGGGTGTGCTCCAGCGTGAACCTCGCCACCTCCCGGGCGGGGATCAACATGGAGGCGGTGGCGGCGATGGGGGAGGTCATCGTCGAGGCGAGCCGCCGGACCGAGCACGGTGCCGGCTGCGCCCGGCTCGTGGTCTTCGCCAATGCCCCGGAGGACAACCCCTTCATCGCCGGGGCCATGCATGGGGTCGGGGAGCCCGATGTGGTGGTCAACGTCGGCGTCTCGGGGCCCGGGGTGGTGCTGGCGGCCATCGAGCGCCAGCGGCATCTGGAACAGCGGATGGACCTGGGGACTCTGGCCGAGACGGTGAAGCGCATGGCCTTCAAGATCACCCGGGCCGGGGAACTGATCGGCCGGGAGGTCGTGGCGCGCCTGGGGCCGCCGGTCCAGTTCGGGGTGGTGGACCTGTCGCTGGCCCCGACGCCGGCCCAGGGGGACTCGGTGGCCGACATTCTCGTGGCGATGGGCCTGGAGGTCGCAGGGACCCACGGGACCACCGCGGCGCTCTTCCTGCTCACCGAGGCGGTGAAGAAGGGGGGACTGATGGCCTCCTCGTCCGTCGGTGGGCTGTCGGGGGCCTTCATCCCCGTCAGCGAGGATGGCGGCATGGTCAACGCGACCCGGGTGGGAGCCCTGACACTGGACAAGCTGGAGGCGATGACGGCCATCTGCAGCGTGGGCCTCGACATGGTGGCCCTCCCGGGGGACACCTCGCCGGAGACCATCGCGGCGATCATTGCCGACGAGATGGCCATCGGGGTGATGAACCACAAGACGACTGCCTGCCGCCTGATCCCGGTCCCCGGGGCCCGGGCGGGGGACACGGTGGACCTGGGGGGACTCCTGGGGGAGCTGATCGTGATGGAGGTGAAGCCCTTCCAGTCGGCCCCGTTCATCCGTTTGGGGGGCCGGATCCCCCCGGCGGTCTCCTCCTTCCGCAATTGACTTGCCTCTTCAGGCTGCGATAATGCAGCCAGCATGTTTGTCGTCGACTTCATCAAGGGACTCTTTCGGAGCCGCGTGGAAGGCGTCCAGATCGGCGCGAAGGGAAAGGTCTATGCGGCCCGGGCCCGGGCCCAGGGAAAGGTGGCCTCGAAGTTCAACGCAGCGGTAGACGGGGGGGTCGCGAAGGCCAAGGGAGCCGCGACCTCCGGTGGCAAGAAGGCCCCGAAACCGGAGGGAAAGCAGAAGATGGGATTCCCCTGGATCGGCAAGAAGAAGGGCCAGGCGGGGGGGGGATCCCCCGCACCGACGGACGACGAGGAGATGGCCGAGGCGAAGACCCAGGCCATCAACCTGGGGGAGTTCGACGACGCGAACTTCCAGCCCTGCGTGGGATGGGTCGTGGTGATGAACGGGGTCCAGCAGGGCCGTGACTTCCGCCTGGTGGCCGGCCGCAACCGGATCGGAACCGCCGCCGACATGGAGGTGGTCCTGACGGACCCCTACGTCAGCGGACACCACGCGACGATCGTCTACAACGAGGAGGACGGCTACCGGATCAGCGATGCCGGGAGCAAGAACGGGACCCGGGTCAACGGCCGGAAGGTGGACCAGGCCCAGATCGTGGACAACGACACCATCATCGTGGGGCACACCGAGTTGCGCTTCAAGGCCCTGGATTGACGACCCCCTGCACGGGAGGACAAGATGAGCGGCACCGGATCCTGGCGGGCATGGGCCGTCGGGCTCGTACTGACAGCGGGGGTCGCCGCCGCCGAGGCCGCGCCCCTGAAGGTGCGATCCTACGGCCTCCAGGACTATACGGAGGAAGGGAAGATCTCCTTCACGGTGTCCGCCCAGGACGAGAACGGGCCCCTGGAGGACCTCCAGCAGGCCGAGTGGAGGCTCCTGCTGGGCGACCGGGAGGTGGAGGCCCAGGCCACCGTGACGCCGTTCTCGCTCGTGTCGCCACCCCGGACCGCGGTCTTGATCCTGGTCCCGGCGACCCAGGCCTTCGTGAAGCCCGACGACAGCGCCAAGGCCGGGTCCGACCGGGCCCGGACGCCGTTTCAGTACGCCTGGGACGGCCTGGCGGCCCTGAAGACCCTGGTGCGGGATGAAGACACCCTCATGATCGGCTGCTACAACGAGAGCCGGGCGCTGCCCTCGGAGATCTCCGGAAAGGCCGCCGCCGCCTCTGCAACTCGCCTGCCCGAGGACCTCTCCTCGGTGGTGGAGAAGTGCGCCTCCGGGGACGCCTCCGGCGAGGCTCCCCGACTGCCGACCCTGCTGATGGACGGGATCAAGGGATTCATGTCGAAGACCGCCGGTCGCCAGCGCTACGTCGTGGTGATCGTCTCCGACGGCCTCAGCAGCGAGGAGATCCGGGAGGACTGGGCTCGGAGCCTGCTGTCCCAGTCCAACGACCGATGGGTCGAGATCTACGTGGTGGGGTTGGAGGAAAGCCTCCGGGGCGAGGACCTCCAGCGCCTCGGGGCCGCCGGGGTCTATCGGGGAGCCGTGGCCCGGAGGGCCCTGACGGCCCAGATGAAGGAACTGGGGCCCTGGCTGTCGGGGCGCGCGGTGTATCAGGTCCAGTGGCAGGTGCAGGAGCGGGTCTCCCGGAAGAACGCCGAGGTGACCCTGGTGGCCCGGAAGGGCAAGGACGAGTATCGCAGCGACCCGGTGCCGGTGGGAAACCTGGTGCGCAAGACGGGCTGGGTCCGGATGGTGCTGCTGATTGCGGTGGTGGTGGTCGGACTCGTGATTCTGATCCTGGTGGTCCGCCTCCTGGTGCTGGCGGCGGCGGCCCGCCGGAGGCGCCGGCAGGAGGAACAGGACCGGGCCGCGGCCGAGTCCTACGACGGCCCCTCCCGGGGGCGCCTGATCGTCCGGGAGGGACCGGCCCAGAACCGCACCTATCACCTGGTCGAGGACGTCTCCTACATCGGCCGGGCCCCGGACAACCACATCTGCATCCCCGATTCCTCCGTGGGCAAGCGGCACTGCAGCATCACGATCAGCAAGGACCGGTCCTACCTGCTGGAGGACATGCAGTCGGTCAACGGGGTTCGGGTCAACGGGCAGAAGGTCCTCAAGGTGTTCCTGAAGGACGGGGACTCGATCCGCCTGGGGTCCACCGAGATGCAGTTCCGCTTGTGACTGCGCTGGTTTCCGCGTCCTGGTCGTCCGCCTGATTCCCCGGTCAGAAGAGGAAGCCGAGTTTGAGGGCATAGGTTCGCCGCCAGGAGGGAATGCCCAGGGTCATCTCGAAGCCGGCGGTGACGAAGGAGGCGGCGGCCTGCAGACCCACGACCAGGCGGTGGGCGAAGAGGTGACGCGGGTCCACGGAATAGTAGGTGAGCCGGGTCTCGCCGGGTCCCGGGGCCGCCGTGAGGTGGGTGCTTCCCATCGTGTAGAGGAACTGGTAGCCCCCGAAGGGTGCCAGCCGGAAGAGGCCCGCGACGGGGAGGGACTTGGACAGGATCAGGGCCCCCGCGGCGTCCAGCATCAGCAGGTCCTCGGCTCCCAACAGGGTTCCGGCCTGGAGGTGGAGGGCCAGGTCAGGCACCCGGTCCAGGCCTTCCAGAAAGGACCAGGCCAGTTCCAGGCCGAGGCCCCAGAGGCGGCTGTCGAAGACCTGGGTCAACAGGCCACCGATCTGGAAGCCGGCCGGCAGACCCTTGCGGACCTGCAACTGCCCGGTGGTCATCACCGGTCCCGGGTCCCGGAAGACGGGCGGGCGACCCGTGGCGGCATCCCCTTGCCAGACGGCCCGGGACCGATCCAGTTCCACGAGGCCGACGGCGTAGGAGAACTCGAGTCCCCAGGGACCGGTGGTATGGGCAGGTCCGGCGAAACGCCCGATGATGCCGCTCCCGACCTGGGAGATCACGTCGTCGAAGCCCCCTCGATCGACCGGGTCGCAAGGGACCGTCGTGCAGGTCTGGAGAAAGGCCCTGGGGTCCGGCTGAAAGGACCGTCCCGAGGCCAGGACCGGCCAGAGCAACGATGCGGCCAGGGAGATCCACCGGAGCCAGGTGCGGTCCACCATGACGCTACCCTCCGCTCAGGGCGATTGTAGCACCGGGGAAACGGGACAAGGCCGCCGCGTTTCGAGAGACCCGCGGGCGCGGGCCACGGTCACCGCCAGAGGTCGGCGGTGAAGCAGAACTGGCGGTCCTGGTTCCTGCGAGCGGTGATCCGGATCCGGAAGGATCGGCCCTCGTGGCCCGTGAGGGGAATGTCGTGCCGGAACCACCCCGACTCGTGGATGTCCAGGGTCTGGCGGGCCACGACCCGGTCCCCCAGGAGGACCTCGGCCACGACCGGCGACCCGGTGTCCTGCTCGACGGCCCGCTGGGTCAGGCCCCAGTGCACGGTCAGCCGGCGGGCCTCCGGGAGGTCCTGCCAGGCGATCTCCAGGGGTTCTCCCTGGTCCCGGGCGTGGGCCCAGATGACCTCCCGGACCCGTCCATCGATGTCCCGGTCGATCAGTCCCACGTTCTGCCACGGGTGCGGGGCACCGCAGTGCCAGCGACCATTCCGGAAGGTATCGCAGGGGACCTGTTGAGGACCCAGGCCCCGGCTCACCCGGGCCGCCTCCAGGTGGCGTCGGCCATCCCACGCCAGCGTCTCCCCTTCCGGGGGAGCCCAGAGGTGGACCGTGACGCGGTCCAGGGGGATGGTCTCCAGCACCCTCCAGCCCTCGGGGGGCGTCGGGGACCGTTCCGGGGCAGAGGCCACGACGAAGACCCGGGGGTGCTTCGAGGCCTCGTACCAGTCGGTCTTCTCGGCGATGTCCATCGGCAGTCCCGCCAGCCAGGGCGCCCCGGCGTGGGCCCAGGCCGGCGAGAAGAGGACCCAGTCATCGGCCTCCCAGCGCGACCGGACCTCCTGGGCCGCCCGAGACCACTCCTCGGCATCGGGAACCCGGGCCTCCTGCACCCGGGCCAGGACGAAGTACCCCGCCGCGACGATCAGCACCGCGAGACTGCCCACGAATGGCCGGTTCATGGGTGCTCCTGTCCGGTGGGGCGCCTCCAGACATCCAGCAATGGAACCCCTCCCGGGGCCCAGACGAAGGAGGGTCCCGAGGCCCCGAACTCCCGGCGGACGTCCCCCTCCAGGTCCGTGAACTCCTTGTGCCAGTGGAACAGGAAGACATCGGCGTTCCGGAAGTCCCAGACCGGGACGATGTCGCGTCGCAACAGGCCGTCCCGCCAGTACATCCGGACGGCATCCCAGGTCGTGTCGTGGAAGTCCACCCGGGTCTTCGGCGGCAGGGACTCGTTCAGGTAGCCCAGGGCGTCATGGGCCGAGTTGCCCCAGAACTCCCGTTGCATCCCCTCCTGGCCCATGACCGCCCGGCCCCCGACAAAGGCATTGTAGTAGGACGATCCGTCGGCGGTGTGGGTCAGGGTGTCCCAGGCCGCCGGGACCACCAGCAGCACCCAGGCCAGGGCGGTCCAGGCCACTCGGCGCCAGCGTCGGGACCCGGCGAGCCCCGGTGGGGCATCGGTCCCGGCCGAGGGTCCCTCGAGGCCCCGCAGCACCGCATCCATTCCCAGTCCCGCGATCAGGCACAGGAAGGGGACCCCGTGGAGCCAGTGCTTGGTGCCGCCGAAGATCGGGACCTTCGGGTGGGCGATGATTGCGAAGGGGATCAGGAAGTTCAGGAACAGGAAGGAGAGCAGCCCCGGCTCCCGGTCGGGCAGGGAGTCTCGGACCCGCCGGACCACCGGCGCGACCCGGGCCAGTCCCCGGACCAGGCCTTCCCGGGCGATTCGGACCAGGCCGAGGAGGAAGAGCACCACCGTGGGGCCCGGGATCGTCATGGCCGACATCACGAAGGGAAAGGACCAGGGGAAGGGGGGCTTCGTGTAGAGGGTGCCGAAGAAGTAGGCCCAGTAGTAGTCGTGCCTGGCGTGGAAACTGAAGTACCACTTCAGATGTCCGATGGGGTCGTGCCACAGGCGGGGCCAGAGGGCCCAGTAGAGCAGCGGGGTGATGGTCAGGTAGCCGAGGAAGGCCCAGGGAATCGGGGGGAAGGCGATCCGGGGTCCCCAGGAGGTCGAGACGAGCCGAAAGGCCCTCCGCCGGGTCCAGATCCACCAGATCAGCACCAGGGGAGGGAAGAAGAAGGCGTTGTGCTTGGTGTCGAGGGCCAGGGCCAGGGCGACGGCAGCCGCGATGGCCCAACCGGGCGACGGCCTGCGACGGCCGTCCTGGGAGGGAAGGCTCTTCCACAAGGTCCAGGCCGACAGAAACCACCACGCGGTGACCGGGACGTCGAAGCAGGCGAAGTGGGAGTGCCAGAAGGCATGCGGCTGGAACATCCAGAGGAGCGCCGCGGCCAGGGCTGCCCGGTGCCCCAGGAACTCGGCCCCGAAGAGGTAGATGGCTCCCACGAGCACCGCGGCCAGGAGCAGGGCGGGCAGCCGCATGGCCGTGGACTCCCGGAACCAGCCCAGGATGGGCTTCGGGGGGGTGTTCTCGTGGTACCAGGAACGGGCCCAGGGCTCGGCGGAAGGGTCCCGGGGACTGCCGAAGAGGCGCCAGGAGGCCCCGAAGAGGATCTTCGGGAGGGCCGGGTGCTCGCCGTTGTAGGCGAAGACCCGATCGACGGTCTCCTTCGAGAAGGCCTTTCCCGGCGTCTCCTGCAGGACGTCGAACCAGCGGGAGTACTGCTCGGCGGCGTTGAAATAGAAGGACTCGTCCCGGGAGAAGCCGACGTCCAGGGTGGCGGCCAGCAGTCCCAGGTGGGTCAGGGCCAGGACCAGGGCCACGGCCCAGGCTCGCCGATCCAGGGGACGGCGCATGGTCACTCCGAGATGCGGAACACCTGCTGGAGAAAGGCCTCGAGGGGCATCCGTACCTCGCAGAGCCATTCTTCTCCCGCAGGGTTCCGGTCCGGCGCGCCATGGCGGGCGAAACCGCCCCGGGCCTTCTGGAAGGCCTCCGCGAAGATCCAGTCCAGGTCGGCCGGGGTCGGCTCCCGGAGTCCCAGGGGCTGCTGGATCGCCCGCACCAGGGACTCCAGGTCCTGCCGCAGGGGCAGGCACGCCTCCTGGCGGACCGTGCCCCAGAAGTCGGGAGCCCCGGGATTGAACCGCGGATCCTCCCGGGCGGAGGGGATCCGGAACCGGTGGGCCAGCACGACCTCGTCGGCCTCAGGATCGAAGGTCCTGTCCTTGGAGAGCCGCTCCTGGAGGCCTCCAGCCTGGAAGGCCGCCCTGGCTCTCGCCACGAAGGTGTCCCGAAGCCAACCGGTCCCCTGCTCCGCGAGGGCCTTCTTGGCATCCGCCGGCAGGTAGAGCGCCATGGCCTGCTCCAGGGTCCTCCGGAGATCGGCCTCCCGGCCTTCCTTGGCCAGGGAGGCCATCTCGTTCCGGGCCTCTTCCAGCAGGAACTGGTTGCCCCAGGGCCGCGCCACCTTCATCTCCGACTCCAGGGCCGCCGCCTCCCGGGCCAGGGCCGTCCGGGTCGCCGGGTCGCTGCTGCCCTGGAACAGGGCCTCCAGGACCAGCCACAGCCGTCCGGCCACCGGCTCGGTCCGGGTCTTCGCAGCCGGGGTGGCCATGGCCTTCCGGTAGGCCTCGGCGGCGCCGGCCCAGTCCTTCTGCTGTTCCCGGATTGCACCGAGCCAGGCCAGGCATTCGAAGCAGTCGGGCTGTTGCTGGGTCGCCTGTTCCAGGACCTGGATCGCACGGGAGGGGTCCTTTGCCAGCGCACGTCGGGCGGCCTGGACCGGGTCGCGGTCGCAACCCCAGATCGCCCATCCGATCCACAGGCAGACAACGAACCGCCGCATGGCCTCTCCCTCCGACCAGGCGGGGCGAACGATAGCACAGCCCGTCACCGGGTCCAAGGAGTTCCGCTGCCGGGGAGGGACAATGGGGCGCGAGAGGGCGTCACTGGCCGTTCCCTGGAGGCAGGGTCGCCAGGTGGTCCAGGATCTTCCGATAGAGGCGCAGGGTGTCCGGGTCGTTGCCGAGGGTCCACTGGACCTCGAACTGGTGCTCCTGGGACGGGTCCCGGGAGGGCCGGGAAGTGACCACCGTCGCGGCCAGGGGCAGGAAGGCCGACCTGTCCTTCTGGCGGACCGGAATCCGGACCTGGACCTTGCGGTAGACCGGGGGAGGCGGATGGGGCGACGCGATGCGGACGCCCATCGCGTGCATCTTCACGGCACGTCCCTCGAACTCCCCGTCGTCGGTGACCCACGACAGGGGGATCGAGGTATAGAGGCTGATCGCGCTGCGATCGGCGACGGGCAGGGGGGTCTTGAAGTCGAGGTCCAGGGGCTCCTCGATCCGGATCTCCGGCGAGGAGGGGGGATTGGCCTCCCGGGAGGAGGAAGGAGCCGGGGGGACATGGGCCCCGGCGGCGGGGAAGACATGGACGAAGGACAGCGCCCGGCCGGGCTCCGACGGCGGGATCTTCTCGATGAAGCCCCCGTTCACCGAGAGGGTCTGGCGCAGGAACTCCTGGAGGGGGACGACGTCCCCGGCGCACCAGGCGACGAGCCACTCCGACCCGAAACCGGCCACGGATCCGTCTCCGGAACGCGAGAGGCGGGCCACGCGGACCTGCACGCAGAGGGGGAAGAGGTTCTCCTTCCCACGCAGGTCGGAGCCGACCTCCAGTCGCAGCCAGGGAGTGGCTCCAACCGGGAAGCCCGGATCTCCGATGAAATAGGCCCCCTTGTCCGAGACGTTGTCCGACTCCAGGACCACCTCGCCAGTCCCCTCCAGGGGGAAGGCACGCATCATCTTCAGGATCCGTCTGCCGAGGCGCCTCTCCTCCATCGTCACTCCCCGTGGCGGGGCGCAGTATACCACACCCGGACCGGAGCCGGACGGGACCGTTGACGACGCCGACGGGTTCTGGCAAGGGAAGGGCATGCGATGCCTGCTCGATGAGCGGATCCGGCTCGTGGACCTGGACCTCGACGACCCTCGTCAGGCGGACCTGGTGGAGGGCCTGGAGAAGCGCTTCACCCACGAGAACCCGGTCTACTGGGATGCCCGGCGCAACCGGCGCCCCTGTCGTCACATCCCCAGGGAGATCCGCCTGTTCCGCAGGGACGGGGAGGCGGAGGTCTCCCTGCCGAGGGGAGTCTCTGGACTGGTCCGATCGCTGGTGGCGCCCTTCGGGGCCCCCGTGGAGGACCGCCGGGCGGCGCCACCGGTGGTGCTGCCTCCCTTCCAGGGGGAGCTGCGGGCCTACCAGCAGGAGGCGGTGGATCGCCTGGTGGAGGCCGAGGATGGGGTGCTCCAGGCCCCCACCGGGAGCGGGAAGACGGTGATCACGGCAGCGCTGATCTCCCGGGTCCAGGTCCGGACCCTGATCCTGGTCCACACCGGGGTGCTGCTGGACCAGACCGTGGAACGGATGCGGGCCTTTCTGGGGGTGGACCCTGGGGTGATCGGCGGGGGGCGGGAGGAGATGGGCGACGTCACCGTGGCGATGGTCCAGACCCTCCGGCGCCGGGACCTCGCCCCGCTGCGGGAGGCCTTCGGGATGGTGGTGCTGGACGAGTGCCACCACTGCCCGGCGGACAGTTTCCAGCATCTGGTCCAGGCCTTCGCGTCCCGGTGGCGGATCGGACTCACGGCGACCCCCACCCGGAAGGACCGCCTGCATCCCGTGCTCTACGAGGTCATGGGGCCCCTGGTTCACCGGGTTCCGGCCCGGGACCTGGTGGCCGGGGGCGCCCTCGTGCCGGTCGAGGTCGTCGAGGTGGAGACCTCCTTCGAGGCTCGCTACCGCCGGGACTACGCCCGGCTGGTCGAACGGCTGGTCCGGGATCCGGAACGCAACGCCTGCATCGTCGAACACGTGGAGCGATACCACGGACAGCGGTCGCTCGTGCTGACGGACCGGGTGGATCACTGCCACTGGCTCGCGGAGGCCCTGGGGCGGCGGGGTCTCCGGGTGGCGGCGCTGACCGGAGAGGTCCCCCGGGAGGACCGGCAGCAGGTGCTGGCCCGCATGGCCGGGGGCGGGATCGAGGTGCTGGTCGCGACGACCTCCCTGGTCGGCGAGGGATTCGACCTGCCGGAACTGGACACGGTCTTTCTGACGACCCCCAGTGGCAATGTCGCCCGGACCACCCAGTCGCTGGGCCGGGCTCTTCGTCCCTCTCCCGGCAAGACCCGGGCGGTGGTGGTGGATTTCGTGGACCGCAGGGTGCCCCTGCTCCGGAACCAGGCCGTGCGTCGGGCCCGGGTGTACCGGGGCTTCCGGGGGTGATCGCACGGGGCCTCCCGGGGCCGAACCGGGACGAACCGCGCACCGTCGATCACGGCCTGGCGAGTCCTGGAGACGGATCCTGCGCCAGGAAGGTTCCGGCCACGATGGTCGTTTCCGCCCTGGGAGGGATGGTCTATACTACCGCCCGGAATCGTACCCGACGGGGGACGGTATTCCGGGCAGAAGGGAGGAGCGGAAGATGAAGGTCCGATGTCCGAACTGCAGCGCGTCGTACAAGTTGCCTGCCGAGAAGATCCGTGGGACCGGGACCGTGAAGGTCCGGTGCAAGAAGTGCGGGCAGGTGATCGAGGTGCAGCCGGAGGCGGACTCCGAGTCCTCCCAGGAAGCGGGACTTCCGGAGGCGCGCCTGACCCAGTCCTCCCCCGCGATCCAGGTCGGGACCGACGGCTCCTCCGGTGAGACGTCCGCCGGCACCGTCGCCCAGGACGCCCCGGTCTCCTTCAAGTGGTATCTGGCGTCGGGAGGGGAACGCCTGGGCCCCTTCACGATGGAGGAGGTCAAGGGGCGTCTGGCCTCCAAGGAGGCGACGCTCCAGACGCTCGCCTGGCGGAAGGGGCTGGCCGACTGGACTCCCCTCGGGGAATTCGAGGAGTTCCGGGGGGCTCTCCACTCCTTCGACGAGGACGGGGGAGAGACCCAGTTGATGGATGTCGCCCGCCTGCGTTCGCAGCCCTCGGGTCCCGCGGTGGAACCGCCCCGGGAACAGGACGCCGCAGGGGACGGAGGACTGGTGTGGCAGCGACGGGAGACGTCGGTCCTCTTTTCGGTGGATGACTACAAGATGCGCAAGGGGACTCGGGGGGTGGCCGCGGTGCCCCTGGTGGAGGTTCCGCCTGCATCGCGAGTCGTGGAGCCCTTGGAGACGAAGGCTGCCGTACCCCAGCCCTCGGTGGTCGCCCCTCGGATCACGCTCGACGAGGCGGAGGTCCGGCAGGTGGCCGAGGCATTGGCCCGGAGGCGGCGGCGCCGGCGCAACCTGCTCACGGGCCTGGGCATCGGGGTCGGCGTGGTCGTGATCGCCGGGGCCGTGTGGGCCTGGCGTTCCCTGGCGCCCGTCCCCGAACCGGCCCCGGTGGCCGTCGAGCCGCCCCGTCCGACGCCGCCTCCGGCGCCTGATCCCGTCCCCAAGGCCTCGGAGCCGGCGGCCGCCCCTGCCCCGGCCCCGGCGCCGGCTCCCGAGGAGAGCCCCAGGAAGGAGGCCGCTCCGGCACCCGCCAAGGCCCACGCACCCCGGGAGACCGCCGGCAAGGCCGACGGGAAGGGCACGGCAAGGCCCTCCTCTCCGGCCCCCGCCGCCGAGCAGAAGCCCGCGGCCCCGACGAAGCCGCCGGCCCGCCAGGAGGAGGATGCCAATGCGTTGCTGGCGGCCCTGTCCCAGGGACGGGAGCGACCCGGGACCCAGGGGTCCGGGGGAGGGGCGCCGAAGCCCGCCGCCGCCAGCGAGGACTCCTCGTTGCCGCTCCAGCTGTCGTCGGCCCAGATCTCTTCGGTGCTCCGGAAGAAGCAGACCGCGCTCCAGCAGTGCATCCGGGCCGCAGGGTTGCCCTTGCCGTTCCGGGCGACGGCCCGCATCACCATCTCGAACAGCGGCAGCGTGACCGGGGTCAACGGGAGCGAGACCAAGGGCGCCTCGGGATGCGTCGAGGCGACCCTGCGGTCGGCCGTGTTCCCTCCCTTCCGGGGGGATGTGATGACCGTGCCGGTCACCATCGCGGTCGAGTGAGGGGCGTTCCGTAGACCTCGAAGAGAGAGTCCGTCGGTTCTGTTGACCTTTTCCCGGGGGGGGGATACAGTCGCACCGGATCGCCTCCATCGAACGAGGGCTTCATGAAGACGAGGGGCGCAGGGATTGTTGCCTGTTGTAGCGTGTTGCTGGCATCGGTGGCGGGGCGGGCGGAACCTCCCGGGCCCAGGGCCGGGGGACCGGTCGAGAGCGAGCGCCAGATCCAGGTCTTCCAGAAGAAGCCGTTCGTGAAGGCCATGCGGTTCGAGGTGGAACCGACCTTCCACGTGGCGCTCAACGACACGATGACGCGGCACATCGGGGCGGGTGTCCAGGCCCGGTTCCACATCACCGACGAGTGGGCCATCGCGGCGGAGTACATCAAGTACTGGGGCTGGTCCACGGATCTGGCCCGGGAGGTCGGGGAGGCCTACCAGGTCTATCCCGAAAAGCGACTGATGGACTTTTACGTCGGCGGACACGTGCAGTACTCGCCATTGATGGGGAAGTTCCTGTGGTTCTCCCACCTGGGACGGCCCGTGTTCTGGGACTTCCACCTGATCGCCGGGGGAGGCGCCCAGAAGACCCTCCATGGCCGCTACCACGGTTCCGGGAACTTCGGGGCCGGCGTGCGGTTCCAGTGGGCTCCCTGGTTGGCCACGAACCTGGAGATCCGGGACTACCTCTTCCAGGAGAACTATGCCCACCAGGACAAGGTGGTGAACAACGTGGTCTTCACGGTGGGGCTGGCCATCTTCCTGCCCTTCCAGCACAAGGAATCGCGATAGGAGGGTGACCGCCATGAAACGCTTCGCGATCATCCTGCTCCTGTTGGTGGGTGCAGGGGAGGCCCAGGCGCGGATGACCTCGCTGGCCGACGCGCCGGCGATCCGCCACCAGAACCTGCTCCGGAAGGGGCGTCACGAACTCACCCCTGCCCTGGGGATCACCGTGGGGAAGGCCTACAACCTGGACATGGTGTTCCAGGCCTCCTACCAGTACCACTTCACCGACTGGATCTCGGCGGGGCTGGAGATCGGCTACGGCGGCGTCTCGTTCAAGACGGGCCTGACGAAGGGCATTGAGGAACAGGGGCGTCGGACCGAGGACCCGAACACCTACCGGGTGGCCCGATCGGGCATCGGGCTGCTGGCGCTGGCGAAGGCCTCGGTGGTGCCCCTGGGGGGCAAACTGGTGCTGGGAGGGCGCTATCTGGGCTACGTGGACTTCCACGTCAACGTCGGGGTCGGGATGGCGACCCTCAAGTACATGGACTGGGACAGGCATCCCGGCACGGTCCGGGTGGCCGCGCTGGTCGGGGCCGGATTCCGGTATTTCCCCATCAAGTTGCTGTCGGTGAACCTGGACGTCAACGACTACATGATCCCCCGCCAGGAGACACGGTCCCAGCCGTCCCGGTTCACCCAGAACCCCACGGTGATGGTCGGGGTATCCTTCTTCCTCCCCGAGGTCCGCCAGGGTTTCTGACGGGGCGAGGCCGTCTCCGTGCCCCTCGGGCCCGTCGAGGCGCGAGGGGGACTCGCCGGCGATCCTCCGGGAGGGGTCCGGGAGCCGGGCCGTGATCAGCGGAACCGAAGCGGAACTCGACGGGAGGTTCCATGAAACGCCATGGTTGGAGGGGCGTGATCCTCGGTGCCTTGTGGGGAGCCGTGATCGGGACTTCCCTGGAGGCCCGGGCCGGCCACTATGAACTGGCCTCCATCGAGTGGGCCGATCCGGCGACCCTGGCGACCCTGGCATCGGCAGGGATCGAGACGACAGAGGACCTGTGGAAGGCCACGACAACCGCCAAGGGGATCGAGCGCCTGTCGCGGAAGACCCGGATCGAACAGCCCCGCCTGCGGGAGTGGCATCGCTTCTGTGACCTGCTGTTCATCGACGGGGTGGGGCCTCGGGTGGCTCGGGTCCTCACGGAGTCGGGCGTTCGGGACCGGCGGGAACTGGCCCGGCAGGACCCCGAGGCCCTGACCCGGCTCATCGAGGAGACCAACCGGCGGATCGGGGTGCTGGGCAAGTTGCCGGACGTGGACAGCGTCCGGATCTGGATCGAGCAGGCGCAACGACTGGTCGGCCCTCCCGGAACCAGGCGACCTCGTTGACGGTGCCCGGGGATGTCCGCGGTGGGAAACGGGGCGGGAGGCACGGGATCGGTGGACGCCTGCGTTCGGGACATCGGCACCCTGCTCACGATGGACCGGCCTGGGGATTCCGAGGGGATCCGGGACGCGGCGGTGCTGATCCGGCAGGGACGCATCGCCTGGGCCGGGCCCGCCCGGGACCTGGACCCGGCATCCGTCCGGGGCCTGCCGACGGTCTCGGCCGAGGGGGGCCTCGTGACCCCCGGGCTCGTGGAGTGTCATACCCACCTGGTATTCGCGGGGAACCGGGCCGGGGAGTTCGAGGATCGGCTGTCCGGGCGTTCCTACGAGGAGATCGCCCAGGCAGGGGGAGGCATCCTGGCCACGGTGCGGGCCACGCGGCAGGCCAGCGACGACGAACTGCTGCGCCTGGCCGAGGAACGGGCCCGGGACTTCCTGGAGCAGGGGGTGACGACGCTGGAGGTGAAGTCGGGCTACGGGCTCGACCTGGAACAGGAACTCCGGCTGTTGCGAGTGATCGGGCGGCTGGGCCAGCGGGTCCCGGTGACGGTGGTGCCGACCTTCCTGGGGGCCCATGCCATCCCGCCCGAGGGACGGGGGGATCGGGCGGCCTGGGTCCGGGACCTCCGGGATCGGTGGGTCCCGGCGGTGGCCCGTCAGGGGATCGCCCGCTTCTGCGACGTCTTCTGCGAGTCCATGGCCTTCCTGGTCGGGGAGGCCGAGGAGATCCTCCAGGCGGGCCTCCAACATGGCCTGCGACCGAAGATCCACGCGGATCAGTTGTCCGACTGCGGCGGGAGCGCCCTGGCGGCCCGGGTGGGTGCCGTCTCGGCGGACCACCTGGACCGGGCGCCCGAGTCCTCCTTCCCGGCGCTGGCCCGGGCGGGGACCGTCGCGGTGCTGCTTCCGGGGTGCATGGCGGCCCTGGGGCGCCGGGACTTCCCCGACGCCCGTCCCCTCCGGAGGGCCGGGGTCCGGGTGGCCCTCTCGACGGACTTCAACCCTGGGACCTCCCCGACCCGGAACCTGCCCCTGATGGGCACCTTCGGCATGGCCTGGTGCGGACTGACCCTCTGGGAGACCTGGGCCGCCCTGACGATCTGGGCGGCGGCGGCCCTGGGAATGGAGGGGGAGGTCGGGAGGGTGGCTCCGGGCATGGCCGCGGACCTGGTGGCCTTCCGGGGAGAGGACCCCCGGGGCCCCTTCTACGAGTATGGGACCTCTCGGGTATCCTGGGTGATGCGGGGAGGGCGGCTGGCCTTCCGCCGGGATGCCCGGGAGGGAGCGGGGGCCCCGGAATCACCGGCGGTCGGTCGGGGAGAAGGCGATGGATGAGGACCAGGGGTGCGTGGTGGTGTTCTTCGGGGGGCCCTCCCGGGAGCATGACGTCAGCCTGCGGTCGGGGGCGGCAGTGGTCCGGGGGCTGCAGGAGGCGGGGTTCCCGGCCCTGCCGGTCCGCGTGACGCGCCAGGGCGCCTTCCAGTTTCCACCCCTGGAGGACCTCGGGGCGCAGGCGGAGGTCCTGGCCCTTCCGGAGGCCCTGGCCCGGATCCGGGGGGAGCGGCCGGTCTGCGCCTTTCCGGCCCTCCATGGAGTCTTCGGGGAGGACGGGCGCATCCAGGCCCTCTGCGACTGGATGGGGCTTCCCTGTGTCGGGGCCGACGTGGCGGGGTCCTCGGCGGCCCTGGACAAGGTCTTCGCGAAGGCCCTGTTCCGGACCGCCGGCATCCCGACGCCGGCCTTCCGGGTGCTGGAGACCGCCGGGACGCCCCCGTCCCGGGAATGGGACGCGGTGGTGGCCGACCTGGGCCTGCCGTTCGTGGCCAAGGTCCCCCGGGAGGGGTCGTCCTTCGGGGTGCATCTGGTCCGGGACCGTTCGGCCTGGCAGGCAATCCCCTGGGGGGAGGGGGACGGCCGCTGGCTGCTCGAGCGCTATCACGCAGGGCGGGAGTTCACGGTGCCCGTCCTGGAGGACCCCGAGACGGGGGCCCCGAAACCCCTGCCGGTGATCGAGATCCGAGTGGCCTCTCACGCCTTCTTCGACACCGAGTCCAAGTATGACCCCCGGCTGGCCCAGGAGATCTGTCCGGCGCCGATCCCCGAGGCCCTGTCCCGGATCCTCCAGGACCTGGGCGTCCGCGCCCACCGGGCCCTGGCCCTGGCGGGATTCTCCCGGACCGACTTCCTGGTGGACGAGGACGGCCCCTGGGCGTTGGAGACCAACACCATCCCGGGGCTCACCGAGGTCTCCCTCTTTCCCAAGGCGGCGGCCGTCGCAGGGATTTCCTTCCCGGATCTGATGCGACGACTGGTCCGGGGGGCCATCCGGCGCCACCGGGGCAGTGCAGGCTGCTGACGCAGGCACATGACAGGGTGCCGGAATCCGCCCCGGCATGGGGTCGGCGGGAACGCCGGTCAGAAGGGAAGCCCGCCGCCGCCCAGGTTCACCGGGATGGTCGGGATCAGGAAGATGGCCTGGTCGCTGTCGGCCGGCGACTGGGAGTCCTCGACCTTCGCCATGAAGAAGAAGCCGGTCAACTTGTAGTTCACGAAGGGGATGTTCAACTCGAAGACCAGGGAGGTGTCGGTGACCGACCCGGACAGGGTGCCGTCGTCAGCCAGCGTGAGGCCCTGGGGAATCCCGGCCTTGGGGATGAAGGTCGCCAGCATCGAGGGGAGCTGCTGCTCGGTCCAGTGATAGGGCTTCACGCCGCCCTTGGCCTGCAACTGGGTCCGGTAGGGAATGGGGATTCCCTCCACGATCGTGATCAGCGGCAGGATCACCGCCTTGGTCAGGAAGAGGTTGATCACCTGGTCCCCGATGATCTCCAGCGGGGCGATCTTGACCGTCAGGCGGAAGGGCTTCGCATCGATCCCGATGGGGTCGCCGACGTCCACCACCCGCACCGTGAAGTCGAAGTCCCCGTGGGCCGCCGGGGTGCCCAGGAGCAGGCCCGTCGAGTCCAGGCCAAGTCCGGCCGGAAGGCTCCCGGCCGTCACCATCCAGCCGTAGGGCTTCTGGCCGCCGACGGCGGTGAACTGGTACTGGTAGGCAGTGCCCTCCTCGGCGGCGGGCAGCGGGGACTTGCTGGTGATCGCGAGGTCCGAGGTGGCCCGGATCACGATGTCCAGCGGCTGGACTCGCATCAGGTCCTGGGTGTCGTGGACGGCGACCTGGAAGGCGAAGGTCCCGGCCCTGGTCGGGCGGCCGGTGATCTCCCCGTTGGTGCCGAGGGCCAGGCCGTCTGGCAGGGCGCCCGATTCCAGGGTCCAGGAGTACGGCGGGATGCCTCCCTTGGCCAGCAGGCTCGCCTGGTAGTCGGTCTGGATGGCCCCATCGGGGAGGTCCCGGGTCAGGATCTCCAGCGGCGCGATGGTGCAGGAGCCGTCCTGGCAGACCATCGGAGCCTCGCACTGGTCGTCGCTGAAGCAGTCGATGCACCGGCCCCGGAAGCAGATCTGCTGCTCCCCGCAGGGTTCCTCCTTCCAGGCGGGCGGGTCCCCCTGGCAGGTCAGCAGCGAGGTCTGGGTGCACTCGGTCTGGCCAGGGGTGCAGATCGTGGCGACGCAGCGTCCTCCCTGGCAGGTGTATCCGTCCTCGCAGGCGGTGGCCGGGCCGTAGCCGCTACCGTCCGGGAGGCAGACCTCCACGGCACCCTGATCGTTGCACCGGGCCACGTTCGGGGAACAGGTCGTGGGGGCCTGGCATCCCTCGAGGGTGCAGGCCTTGCCCCCGGTGCAGGGCGTGACCTCGAAATCGGACCCGTCGGCCTTGCACCGCATGAAGTTCGACCCGAGGCACTGGGTCTGGCCGGGGCGGCACAGGGCGCCGTCCGGAAGCGGCACGTCCGGTTCGACCGGGACGTCCGGGCGGGAAACGTCTCCCGGAAGGTCGTCCACCGCCCCGTCGGGAACCACCCCGTCGACCCGTTGCAGGATGTCCAGTTCCCCGAGTCCCGGAACCTCCCCTCCTCCCTGGCAGCCCATCGCACCGATCAGCAGCAGTCCGTACCATCGACTCGTCTTCATTCACCGCTCCCTTCCATCGGAGGCTCGAAAGAAACGCTGCATTCTAGGAAAAGGCCGGTCGTGTTGCACGGAATTTTTCGACTCGAATCGGGTCCTTTCCGGCCCGGGCGCCGGTCCGGCGGGTGGGACCGCGCCCTCGGATCGAATCGCCTCCGGCGGTGTGCGCGCTGGTCCAGGAGGGCGACGGCGGTGATACAATGCCCCGGGGCTTCCAGGAGGCAACGATGAGAAGGCCCTTCCTCGCAGTGATCGGGGTCCTCGGTACCTGGGCCTGCACCGGCGGCCAGGTGGGGGGAGGCGACCCGGGACACGACCTGGCTCCCGATCCGGGATACACGGACACCGAGGACCTTTCGGGGGACCTGCCGCAGGATCCGTCGATTTCCGATGACGGGCCGCAGGACACCGCACCGGGGGAGGTCCCGACGGACGAAGGGACCGATCCGGGACCGAGGCCCCTCTTGTCGGCTCGTCCGGCGACTCGGGCTGCGGACCTGGTCCAGGGCCCCAATGCCTGGGGAGTGGCCGGCCGGGCCTTCGTGATGGAGAACTCGCGGGTGCGGCTCGTGATCCAGGACCGCACCGCGGCCCTGCACCTGGACCCCTACGGGGGTTCCCTGATCGACCTCGACCTGCAACGCGCTCCCGGGGAGGAGGGCCAGGACCATTTCCGGGAGGTCTTTCCCATCGTCGGGCTGCGGGCCGTGGTGCCTGATCGGGTCGAGGTGCTCAAGGACGGTTCCGACGGCCAGAGCGCGGTGATCCGGGTCACGGGCACCGACGGTCCGACGGGCATCCTGCCCGACATCGACCCCCTGGCCTCGCCCCTGGGGGTCACGATCTTCACGGACTACGTGCTGACCCCGGACACGCCGTACGTCTGGATGCGAACCACCGTGGTGAACTCCGATCCGGGGGCCCCGATCCCCGACGTGATGGCCGGGGACTTCCTGGCTCTCGGTGGGGCGTCGTTCGTCTTCAGCATCGAGGGAGGCTTCACCGGCAATCCGTCGCGGATGCGGGCCATGGCAGGCGTCGCCGGGTCCATCGCCTACGCCTACGGAGTTCCCGACGACTCGTTCGACGTTCCGATGGTGGACTCGAATGGGACGCTGACGCTGGTGTCGGCAGCGATGACCATCCCGGCGAACGGCGGGCGGGTGTCCTTCGAACGCTTCCTGGCGGTCGGGGAGGACCTGGCCTCGGTCCTGGAGACCGTCGCCTCCCTGCGCAAGGAGACGATCCGGCACGTCTCCGGCGCGGTCCGCGACGTGGTGACGGGAGAGGAGGTTCCCGGGGCCCGGGTCACGGCCTTCCCGGAAGGGACGGGGACTCCCGAGGCGGGCGGCCATGCCCTGTCCCAGGCCCGCACGGGGTGGCGGGAGACGCCGGGGGGCTACCGGATGGCCTTGCCGCCCGGGCGCCACGACCTGGTCTTCGATGCCCCCGGTCGGCTCCGGGAGCGGAGGACCGTGGACCTCACCGGTGGCGATGTCACCCTGGATGTCGCCCTGGAGCCCCAGGCCATGCTCGGCATCGAGGCCCAGGAGGTGGACCAGGAGGGGACCCTGAAGGGGCACATCCCCGTGAAGGCCTCCCTGCTGTGCCTGGAGGACACCCCGGCTCCGTGGGGGGAGTTGGGGGACCGGGTGGGGCGGGGGCTGTGCGCCGTTCACTACAACCCCGACGGGAAGGCCCTGGCCCAGCCGGTGATGCCGGGCCGGTATCGGGTGATCGTCTCCCGGGGACCCGAGTACGAACGCTTCGAGGAACCGGATCTGGTCATCGACCCGGGCCAGACGAAGTGGCTGGACGTGCGGCTCCTGCGGTCGGTCCAGACGCCGGGCTTCCTGTCAGCGGACCTGCACCAGCACACCATCGGCAGCATCGACGCCGAAATGACCCACGAGCAGAAGGTGATCGAGAACGCTGTGGAGAACGTGGAGATCGCCGGGTGCACCGACCACGACATGATGACCTCCTACCGTCCGGCCATCGATCGCCTGCGCTTGTGGGACTTCGTGACGGCCTACGATGGGGACGAGGTCTCGGTGAGCCTCGTGGCCCACTTCAACATCTTCACGCCCACCGGGAGCGTGCTGCAGACGGACCGGACCCCCGGGGACCTGCTGCCCGTTGTCGGCGCACAGTTCTATGCGAATCGTCCCATCGAGGAGACCCTGGCGGCGGCGCTCCAGATCCCGGGGGTCTCCCTGGTCCAGATGAACCATCCCCGAGACGGCCATGCCTATCTGTCCTGGCTCCGATGGGATCCGGTCCAGGGAAAGAGCCTGGATGACAAGACCCTCTTCACTCCGTGGCACCTGATCGAGGTGAAGGACTCCCTGGGGCAGCCCGAGGACTTCCTGGTCACGGCCGATGCCACGATGTCCCAGATCGCCCGGAACTCTCCCGCCCGGGTCCCGGTGATGCGGGACTGGTTCTCGTTGCTGGCCCGGGGTCCGGTCACCGGGGTGGTCAACTCCGATGCCCACAACCGGAACGACGGCGTGGGCTATGGGCGCAACTGGGTTCGGGTCGGGACCGACCGTCCGGGCGACGTGGCCGTCGAGACGATCACCAGGTCCCTCGCGGCCCAGAAGGTGGTCGCTGGCAATGGCATCTTCGTTCGGGTGCTCCACGAGGACAAGGACGCGATGGGGCTCGAGGAGCCCGTGGTGCCCCCGAACCGGGACGAGGTGGTCCTGCGGGTGGTGATCGAGGCCCCGACCTGGGTGGACGTGAACCAGTTGGAGGTCTATGCCGATGGACGTCCTCTGCCGGTGACCGAGGTGGCCGGGGTGCTGCTCCAGGATGTGCTGGTGCCCCCGGACCAGCACCTGCGGGTCCCGCTGCCCCTCTCGACGGGGATCCACTCCCCGACGACGCGGATGGACGCCCTGGTGCGCCTCTACCCGGACCGGGACACGTGGTACGTCTTCGTGGTCCGGGGGTCCGGCACCCTGTCCCCCGTGGGCCGGGGGACTCCCTTCGCCTTCACGAATCCGGTCTACGTGGATCTGGACGGCAACGGCTTCGGCGAGTGATGGGGTCCTCGGACCCCGGGGGCGGTCTCCCCAGACCCCACCCGGTCCTCCCGTCGGGGCGACCGGCCTTCCCGTTCCTCGACGTTCCCTCGGTTGCGTCTTCCACCACCCGGGAGGAGGAACGGCGTCGCTGCCTTGGCGGAAGAATTCCTCGTCGTTGCGGCCGGTCCTCCCGGGCAGGGAGGCAGTCGGGGTGCCTGGCACGATTCTGGAACAGGCACTCGGGCATCCCAGGCCAGGAGGGTGCCGTGGAAGCCCGATGCACGCCGTGGTCCGAGGTGCAGCGCATCGCCCGGGAGTTCGCGCCCCGCTTTCACCAGGAGGCGGACCGGGAGGACGCGATGCAGGAGGGGGCAATCGGCCTGTTGGAGGCCAGCGCCCGGTATGACCCATCCCGGGGCAGCGCCCTGGAGACCTACGGGGCGCACCGGATCCGGGGGGCCATGTGGGACCACCTCCGGCGGGTCTCCCGTCGATCCCGGGAGGTGGCCTCCTCGGTGGACGAGTCCCGGGAGGAGCCGGCAGAGTTCCGTCGAGAGGAGTCCCATTCCCCGGAGTCCCGGGTGATGCTGCTGCGGTTCCGGAAGTTCCTCTCGGACCTGGCGGACCGGTTGTCGGGAGAGGAGGCCCGGCTGCTGGACCTCCGGTTCCGCCAGGGGCTGTCCCTTCGGGAGGCCTCCCAGGTCCTGGGCCAGAGCCCCCAGTCGGTGATGCGCCGGGAGCAGCGGCTGCTGGCCCGGCTGCGGGAGGAATTCCTGGACTCCCGGCGGGGTCACGGCGCCCCGGGGCGATAGATCACGAGCCGGCAGGCGATGTCCCCGTTGAACAGCGCCAGCCAGCGGTCCGGGCGCCGGCGCAGGCGGAGGTCCGGGGACCCCAGCAGCAGCACGATCGTGTGCCCCGGGAGGCGATCTCCCAGGCGGTCCAGGTCCTCCTGCAACGACGCATCCCCTTGCAGCCGGGCCCCATAGGGGGGATTGGCCACCACGAACCCCGGCGGCGAGAGGGGTCGCAGGTCTGCCAGTTCCGCCACCTGGAAGGTCGCTCGGGACTCGGCCTGCCGGGCATGGGTCCGGGCCCGTTCGATGGCGGCAGGGTCCCGATCGGTGCCCTGGACCATCGGTCCCGTGGGCCGGATCGCCTGGCGGGCCTGGTCCCGAAGCACCGCCATCAGCGCCCGGGCCGATTCCCCGTGGCAGGCCCAGCGCTCGAACCCGAAGCGTGGGCGGAAGAGGCCCGGAGCCACGTTCCGGGCCCAGAGATCCGCCTCGATGGGGATCGTGCCGGACCCGCAGAGGGGGTCCTGGAGGGGGCTCTGCCGGTCCCAGCCCGAGAGGCGCAGGATGGCGGCGGCCAAGGTCTCCTTCAGGGGGGCTTCGCCCCCGTCGGTGCGCCATCCCCGGCGGTGCAGGGACTCGCCGGCGAGGTCCAGATAGAGGGTCGCGACATCCTGGCGCAGGTGCAGGAACAGGGAGACGTCCGGGTCCTTCCGGTCCACGTCGGGTCGGGCCCCCAGGCGCCCCCGCATCTGGTCCACCACGGCGTCCTTGGTCTTCTGGGCCAGGAAGCCCGTGTGCGTCAGGTGGCTGTCCCGGCAGACGGCCGATACCGCCAGGGTCCGATCGGGGGTCAGGAAGGGACGCCAGTCCACCGAGCGGACGCCTCCGTAGAGGGCCCGCTCGTCGGGGGCCGGAAACCGGGAGACCTGGGCGAGGACCCGCAGCGCGACCCGGCTGTGGAGGCAGGCCCGCCAGCCGTCGGTCCAGTCGCCGCCGAAGTGGACCCCGCCCCGGTCGGCCCGGACATCCGGCAGTCCCATCTCCCGCAGTTCGTCCCGGAGGGCCCCCTCGGTGCCCTTGGCGGCGGTGGCGAAGAACGGAAGCGGCGGGGGCATGCCTTCCATCGGGGGCATTGTCGGGGCAAGTCCCACCCGGATCAATCCCCGTCGGGGAGGGGTGTTGCGAGAGGGGGCCGTTGTGCGACGATTGCCTCCTGGCGGAATCGTCGCTCCTCGGAGGGGCGGAGCCCTTCCCCTCGTTCTCGGGAGGAATTCCGATGAAGGGACGTGTCGCGGGGACGCTGGTGCTGCTCTGGATCTGGGGCTGCGGGGGCGGGGGGGCGTCCCAGGACCCCAGGTCCGGTGCCGACATCCCATCCGGCGAGGTCCCGGGGGATCTTGGAGCGGAGGACCCCGACGGGGGTGGCGACGAGGGGCGCACCGACCTGGAGGCGGGCGACCCGGGCAAGGACCCGGAACCGGACGCGATCGTGGACCCGGGGACCGAGGTCCCGGCGGACAGCGGCGGGGATGCCTGCCCCCCGGGACCCGGCCCTGCGGTGGCCCCGATTCGGGGGTTCATCCTGCTGGATCCGGACGAGGATGCCGTCGAGGCCTCGATCCAGGCGGCGGTCCGGTTCGGGGTGAACCACGTCCAGTTGTCCCACGGTCTGATCATGGACCTGGACGAGATCGTCGGCGACGGCCCCGAGGTGTCGCAGCGGGTCGCCCGACTCAACCGGGCCATCGCCCTGGCACACGATCGGGGGATGAAGGCCTACGTCTGGGACCACGAGTTCCCCAAGGGGACCATCGCGGTCTGCTACGGCCCCGACGGGGACCTCTGGCGTCAGCGGGAAGAGGTCTGGAGGACCGCCCTGGGGCGGATTCCCGATGTGGACGGCGTCGTGCTGATGTTCGGGTCGGCGGGGACGCCGCCCTGGTTCACCATCTGCGACTGCGACTGGTGCTGGGACCGGTGGGGACAGGACCTCGACAGCCCGCCCCAGGCCGAGCGTCTGCGGCTTGTGACGGAGCGCATGGGTCAGGTGGTCGTCCGGGAGATGGGCAAGGAACTGGTCGCCCGGGTCTTCGTCCACGAGCCGGAGGAGAACGCGTGGCATCGGCAGGGCTTCGGGGCGGTGACGTGCCTGCCCATGGTCTCGATGCACAAGGACTCGGTGAACGACTGGCAGCCCTACAACCCCTTCGACCCGACGATGCCCGTGTCGGACCAGGTCCCGGGGCTCATGGAGACCGATGTGGCCGGGGAGTACTTCGGGGAGTCGGTGTTGCCCTTCGCGGCGCCGGGGTACTACTGCTGGCGGCTGGCCCAGGCCAGGGCCCGGGGAGCCATCGGGTGGGCGGCCCGGATCGAGCGGGGGACCCGCCATGCCCTCGGGACCCCCAACGAGGTGAATCTCTGGTCCTTGAAGATGTGTTCCGAGGAACCGGCAACGCCGCTGGAGGCCATCTGGGACCGGGCCTTCGAGTCCCTCTACGGGATTGCCCCGGGAACCGAGGCCTCCCGGAATCTGCAGGAGGTGCTTCAGACCTCCTTCGCGATCCGGCTCAAGTCCCACTACGCCCTGGGCATCTGGGCCCTGGAGAAGGGCAGCGACATTCCTTCGGAGCTCGAGTTCGGGGAGTTCTTCACTCGGGGCGACATGCGGAAGTGGGACACCGACTGGACTTCGGTCTGGGAGTCCCTGAACCGACCTCGCCGGGAGACCGTGCTTCGGTTGTGGCAGGAGGGCTCCGAAGCGGTGGTGCTGGCCCAGGAGGCCCTGGAGACCTTCCGGGACCGGTTGCAGGGCCTGGAGGCTGCCGGGATGGGGACTTCGGCCCTGCAGGACCTGGACCGGCGCCTGCGGCATCAGGCCCATGGCGCCATGGCCTGGAGGGCCGTGGACCTGTTCCTGTGGTCGGCCCGGGCCCGGGGGCAGGGGGAAACCGACCCTGACCTCGCGGCCTTTCAGGCGGGTGCGGTCGAGGCCCTGCGGCAGGTCGCCGATGCGATGGAGGCCGATGGTCTCGGGGACGTGCCGCTGGTCTCACCTGCCCGGATCCGGCGATTCGCCGACGCCGCCGCGGCCGGGGTGCCCCCGGGGACCGAGGCCCGGTTGCCACCGGGTCCCTGGATCTCGCCGCTGCGGGTCGAGGTGGTGCGACCCACGGCCGCGACGCTGACCTTCACGGTGGCGACCCCGGGCGAGGCGACCGTGCAATGGGGGACCGAGATGCCGGACTTCGAGGGCCCGCCCGTGGAACTGGGACTGCTGGACCCGGGGCGGGTGCACCGGGTGGAACTCGAGGGGCTGCCGTCGGGGGCCCGGGTCGTCGCGCGGCTGCGGCTGGCCACGGCCGAGGGGGAGGTCCTGGGAGGCGAGACCTGGGTCTTCACCCCGGTTCCATGAGTCGGGAGGAGGGGGCATGGACGAGATCCCGAGACCGGTGCGGGCACCCAGGACCGCGGGAGGAACACTGCGCCTGCTGGCCCGAGTGGTCGAGACGCGGGCCGGGGCGGCGCTGCTGGGCAGGACCCTGCTGCACAGTGCCGGTGTGCCGCTGTTGCGGTCCACCCCTGCCCAGGACGCCCCCTGGCCCCTGGGACACGTGCACTCGGGGGGCCTCGAATCCCCGAGTCGGAGGGAGGCGATTCCGGAGGCCTTGTGGGACCTGCCGCCCGGAGGCCTCGGCCCCCGATTCGAGGTCGGAGAGTTCCTCCAGGCCTATCGTTCAGGGGAGGCTGACCCCGGGACGGTGGCCGAGGCGGTCCTCGCGGCATGCTCGGATCTCGATGGTCGGTCCCCGCCCCTTCGGGCCCTCATCGCCCAGGATCGGGACGATGTCCTGGGCCAGGCCCGGGAGAGCCGGGATCGCTGGGCCTCCGGGCGGCCCCTGGGGCCCCTGGACGGGGTGCCCGTGGCGGTGAAGGACGAACTGGACTGCCGGCCCTATCCGACCACCGTCGGGACCTCCTTTCTCCGGGACGTTCCCGAGGACGACGCCACCGCGGTTGCCCGGATCCGGGCTGCCGGGGCCGTGATCATCGGCAAGGCCAACATGCACGAGATCGGCATCGGGGTCACGGGCGTGAATCCCCACCACGGGGCCGCCCGGAACCCCCATGACCTCGAGCGGGTCACTGGCGGGTCCTCGAGCGGATCGGCGGCGGCGGTGGCTGCGGGGCTGTGCCCTGTGGCCCTGGGGGCCGACGGAGGCGGGTCCATCCGGATCCCGGCGTCCTTCTGCGGCGTGGTGGGGCTCAAGCCGACCTTTGGCCGGGTGAGCGAGCACGGGGCGGCCCCTCTGTGCTGGTCCGTGGCCCACGTGGGACCCATCGGGGCATCGGTGCGCGACGTTGCGCTGGCCTTCGCCCTGATTGCCGGCCCCGACCCCCGGGACCCCGGAAGCCTGTCTCAGCCCCCGCTGGAGTGGAGCCGGTTCGGGGATCCGGACCTTCGGGGAATTCGGGTCGGCGTCCACCGGGCCTGGATCGAGGATGCGGACCCGCCGGTGGTCGATGCCTGTCGGAAGGCCCTGGAGGTCCTGGAGTCGGCCGGGGCCCGGGTCATCGAGGTCCAGGTGCCCGAACTGGCCCTCTTCCGGGTGGTCCATCTGGTCACGATCGTCTCGGAGATGCGGGCCTCCCAGGCGGCTCTGCTTCCGCACCACCGGCGGGACTACGGGGCCGACACCCGCCTGTCCCTGGCCCTGGCGGGGATGCTCCGGTCCGAGGACTACGTTCATGCCCAGCGGGTCCGGACCCGCCTGGTCCGGCACCTGCACGAACTCGGGTCCCTGGTGGACGTGCTGGCAACCCCGACGACCCCGTGCACGGCCCCGCGAATTCCGCGGGACGCCCTCGCGTCGGGCGAGTCGAACCTGCCGTTGACCACCCGCATCATGCAGTACGTCCAGGCGGCCAACCTGGCGGGCCTGCCGGCCATCAGCGTCCCCTGCGGGAAGGACCCGGAGGGGCTTCCGGTCGGCCTCCAGCTGATGGGGCGGCCCTGGGAGGAGCCACTGCTGCTGCGGATGGCGGCGGTGGTCGAGGCCGGGATCCCGGTCCAGAGCGCCCCGATGCGGGTGGACCTCCTGACCCGGGCCCGTTCCCGGACCTGAGGGCCATCAGAGCAGGTCCCCGCCGATGCGCAGCAGGCCCCGGTCCACGCCCCCCACGAGGTTGCCCAGTTGGAGCGAGGTCCCGGGCGGGAGGCCGGGCACCAGCCCGTCGAGGGGGATCGCCGGGATCGGGAAGGTGAACTGCTGCCCTTCGATGTTCTTCAACAGGCCCGGGATGAGGCCCTGCACCATGCCCAGCAGGTCGCCGAGACCCCCGCCGACGTCGTAGATCTCCATCTCCAGGGTCCGCACCTTGCCGATGCGCAGGCCGACCTGGTCCCCGGTGGCCACCACGTCGGCCTCCATCGACAGCTGCAGGTAGACCTCCAGGTACTGCGTGTTCCCCAGGAGGTCCATCGACAGGTCCAGGAAGACGTCCCCGATCTCCAGTCGCTGTCCGGAGCCGCCGCAGTCGTTGAGGATCGGCGGGTGGTAGAGGATCGGGGAGACGACCAGATTGTCCACGGGCAGGCCCCCGCCGGCCCCCTGGAGGAGGGCCGAGAGGTCGAAGGTCCCCTCGAACATGCCGGACCACCACAGGGCGAACAGCAACTGGTTCAGGGCGTCATGGGAGATCCCCGCCTGGACCGACGGGTCGGCGGGAAAGACGTAGTCTGTCGCCGCGCCCTCGGCCCCGTCGCACTGGGCCCGGAGGATCGACCCCAGGGGCGGTTCCCGGGGCAGCTGCTTCGTCGTTAGAAAGCCCAGGTCCAGGCCCAGGCGGCCCTCGTCCTCGGTGAACTGGACCGACGAAAGCCCCAGTGCCAGGCCCAGGTCCACCGACCGGCCGGTCCCCAGCAGGTCCGGCAGCGGGATCGTCTGGCGGATGTTCAGCATGCCGAGGACCTGCTCCAGCAGGCCGCCGATCTGCCGGGTCACCAGGGGTTCGAGGAGGTCGATCAGGGGCTGGGTGATCAGGTTGATCAGGGGGTTCAGGACATACTGGGAGAGCAGGCCGTTGATCCCTCCCACGAGCCAGTCCAGGTTCACCTGGCCCAGGTCGATGCTGGTTCCCGGGATCTTGCCGAGCGTGATCTCGAGGCTCTCGACGGGGCTCAGGGCCACGTCCTGGAGGGTCAACTGGAAGTCCCGTCCTTCGGCCGACAGGGGACCTCCCGGGGCCTTCTCGATGGCCATCACCAGCGACAGGCCCAGGGTCCCCACCGTCAGGCTGCCGCTGGTAGCCACCGACGGGTCCAGCAGCGGGATGCTCTGGCCGAATCCCTCGGCCCGGGCATGGACGATGAAGGTCAGGCGCAGTCCCACGAACAGCGGGGTGAAGGTGATGCCGGTCCCGATGCCCCCATCCTGCAGGTCCAGGTCCACCCGAGGGGCTCCGAGGGCGAAATCGGTCACCTCGACCTGGATCTCCAGGTCCCCTTTGAGCCCCACGCCGAGCAACGTGGCGTTGATGATCCCCGGGATCGGGAACGAGAAGGGAGGCAGGTCGGCCACCAGCTGGGTGACCGTGTTGCCCAGCAGGATCTCCACCAGCGTGGCCAGGTCGTTGGGATGGGACGGGTCGTGGTCCCCGTCGTCCAGGAAGCGCTGGCCCAGGTGCAGGAGCACCGACTCGGGCAGCACCGCGTCGTCCAGCGTGGTCGAGGGCGTCACCTCCTTCCAACCGGCCGAGTAGTACCACCCCCGGGTCACGAAGGTCTCGTAGTTCCACTCGTCCTTCGCCGTCACGACGACGGGGTTCAGCCCGTGGGTCCCGATGACGGTGGCCTCCCAGGTGCCGTCGGGGGTCTGGGTGGCCGGCTGGCCGTTCACGGTGACCCGAGCGATCATCGATTCCCCCGCGTCGGTGACCCGGGCGCGGACGGTCAGCGCCGGGTCGCCGGTCTGGGTGTGCCCCCGGGGTGGCCACAGCACCTCGATGGAGGGGGCCGAGGTGTCGCACACGAGGACCTTGCTGTTGCCGATCTCCTGCCAGGGCTCCAACAGCGTCACGTTGACCCGGTAGCGCCCCTCCCTGGCGAACCGGTACTTGTGGGTGGAAGCGTCCACCAGGGGCATCCCCGGTGCATCTCCCGTGTCCACGGTCGCCGGGAGGTCCGGGACCTCGTTGTCGAAGGCGTCATAGACCTTCCAGCCGATGTTCACCACCGAGCCGATGCTGTACTTCTTGAGGTCCGGCCGAGCCGTCACGACCAGGCGCACCGGGTCTCCCGGCACGACGGTCAGCGACGATGGGACCCGTTCCACCTCTCGGTCCGGGACGTCGCAGATCACCGGGTAGGTCCCGACCCGCTCCCCGCGCACCGAGAAGCCCTCCACCAGGATCCCCTCCCCCGGTTCCACCTGGGTCGGCGCATCGGGGATCCGGTTCCCGAACCGGTCAAGGACCGTGCAGGTCACCTGGGCCGGTTCTCCCGCCTTCACCGTGCCCGGTGCCACGGTCGTCTCGACCCGGGCCGGGTCGGCGGGCACCACTTCCAGCACCGCCGGCTCGGCATCCACCAGTCCCAGGTCCTCGGCCCGGCAGGTGAAGGTGTAGGTGCCGACCACCGTGGCCGTGGCGTGGTCCTCCTGGAAATCCACGTATCCCGGACCTGCCACGCTCATCACCGTGGGCCACGGGGCCTCCCGTCCTCCATCTCCATAGACCTGGCAACGGACCGAGAAGGGGTCCCCCGCCTTCACGGTCGTCGGGTCGAGCAGGGTGTCCAGGGTGGGCGAGGGGCCGCCGATGATCCCCCCCTCGCAGGCAAGGAACCACGGGAGCAACCAGGCGAGGCGGCGGGTCATCGAGGACTCCTGACCGTTGGCAGGGGCAGTATATTCGAAACTCCGTCGGGAATCCGTGTCCGTCTGGGGGGACGCCCGGGCGAGGTTGCGAAGGGTGGTCGTTCTGCTACCATCCGGCCGGGCATCGGAGGGGACCCATGGCGCGCCGGGCCATCGAAAGACTCATCTGGGCCCTGGCCTGGGCCCTCGGGAGCCTGTCCTTGCCCGCCGCCGCGAACCCGATGGACACGTTTGGCAATACCGCCCGGGCCATCGGCATGGGCGGGGCGATGACCGCCGCCTCCCGGTCCTACGAGGCCACCTTCTACAACCCGGCGGCCCTGGGGATGCTCCAGGGGCTGGACTTCGGCCTCGGGACGACCCTCTGGCGGACCTTCCTGCAGGCCCGGACCCGTGTCCTGAACGAGGAGACGGGTACGCTGGACGAGCGGACGGTGGACCGCAATGCCGCGCTCCGGGGTCTGGCGGAGGTCGGTCTGGCAGCCCCGATTCCCCTGGGTCGGGGCCTCGAACGGCACCTCTTCCTGGGAGTCGGGGTCTCGGTGCCCGGGACCACCCTGTATGGGGTTCGGGCCCGGCCGGCCGAGGAGGCCTGGTTCCCCTTCCTGGAGGACCGGAACCGCCGTCTGGTCCTCAATGCCGCCGCTGCGGGGCGCTGGCGCTGGCTGATGCTCGGGGTCGGGATCTCCTTCCAGCCGGCCGTGCGGGGGACCGTGGACGTGGACCTGACGAACGGCGGCGCCCAGAACCGGACCTTCGTGAACGTCGATGCCAGCATCTCCCCCAACGTGGGATTGCAGGTGGAGCCCCTCGAGGGCCTGACGATCGGGCTGTGCTGGCGAGGGGAGAACCGGACCGACATCGACATCCCGGTCAGCGCGGTGCTGTCGGACAAGATCGCCCCGGTCCGTCTGCGGGTCACTGCGCTGGACTGGTTCACCCCGCACCAGGTGGCGCTCGGGGTCTCCTGGCGGCGGCCCCGGTGGACGGTCGCCGGGGACGTCACCTGGTCGGCCTGGCACCGCTATCGTCACTCCTCCCCCTGGGTGCGACTCTACTCCTCGGTCAACGAGGGCGATGTGGTCCAGGAGCAGGAGGTCCCGTCGGTGGCCTTCCACGACGCCTGGGCGGTCCGGGTCGGCGGCGAGGTCCGGCCCCACCCGGCGGTGGTGATCCAGGCCGGCTTCGGCTTCGTCCAGTCGCCGGTTCCCGACCAGACCGGCGTCACGAACCTGCTGGACGGACATCGATTCACCGGGTCCCTGGGTCTCGGGTTCGACGGCGCCGGTCTTCGTCGTTCGGTCCCGGTCACGGTGGACCTGGCCTTGTTTGGCGGCGGGCTGGTGATGAACGACGTGGCGAAGGAGGAATTCCTGCCGGGGAATCCGGGATATCCCTCGCTCGGAGGGCGGGCCGGCCTGGTCGGCGGGTCCCTCTCGGCCAGGGTCCGGTTCTGAAGGGAACGGGATGAGACGCGGAAGGATGGCTGTCGCCCTGCTGGCAGTGCTGGTCCCGGCCTGCCATCCAGGGCTCGGGGAGGACCGGGACGGGGATGGCCTGACGGACCGCCAGGAGCGGCTCTTCGGCACCGATCCGGCGAACCCCGACTCCGACGGGGACGGAATCGCCGATGGCCAGGACCCCGATCCCCTCGGTGTGGGATACCGGCTGCGGCTCACGGCCAGTCCCGTGTACCGGACCTCCGAGGGAACCCGATGCTCCGTGGTCGTCGCCTTGCTGCAGGACGGCCGGGGCCAGCCCCTGGCGGACCGGACGTTCGCTTCCAGTGGGGCGAGGGGGATCTGGCGCCGGTCGAGAAGGCCCCCGACGGGTCCTACCGGGTCACCGCCTGCACCACCCGACCCATTCAGGCGACGATCGCCGCCACCTACGACGACCCGGAGGACACCTCCAAGGCGGTCCGAGACGAGGTGGTGGTGGGCTTCGGGGAGATCGCCCGGCCCGGCGTGAACACCGGGGAGGCGCGAGGTGCCGGTCCGATCCGAGGGCGGTTCCAGGTCCACGCCCTGACGAACGTCTATGCGGGGACTCCGCGACCCTTCGCCGGGGCCCAGGTGAGCGTCCGGGGGGCCTCGGGGTGGTGGCCGACCCGGGTGACCGACGCCAGCGGAACGGTCGTCTTCGAGGGGCCCGACGTGCAGGGGCCCGTGGATGTGACCGTCGGGGCCGAGGGATACCGCTTCACGACCTACCTGGGCCTTGATGCGGCCTCGCTGTCGGTGCGGATGGCCCCGCTGGACCCCGTGCTGCCTCGGGACCAGGCCCGGGTCGGCGCCATCGTCGGCACCGTGACGGGATTTGCCGGAGAGGGGGGGCTTCCCCGCTTCCCGCCGGGTGGGCTCCTGGACGCCTTCGACCGCAAGAAGGAGGTGCCCCTGGCGCTGGTGCAGTTGTCGATCCGGGACGTGCCCCTGTCATCGATGAGCATGGGCAGCGTGCTGGAGGCACCCTCGGACCAGGGCGGCCTGCCGATCCCCAACAACATGGCCATCTGCGGACTGGCGGACCGACCCGACGCGACCTGCGCCCCGGCCTTCCGGATGGAGAACGTCCCCGAGGGGCAGTACCTGCTGTTTGCCCTGGGGGGCACCGCGACGCGGATCCTGGACGCCATCAGCGACCCCTACAGTCTGGTCTTCCGGCCCCGGGGCATGGCCATCGCCCGGGTCCAGGTCCGGGGCGGCCAGGAGGTCCGGCAGGACCTCGTGATGGACATCGACCTGCGGCCCGAGGAAGGGACCACGGTTTCAGTGCGACTGGGCCCCCCTCCGGTGGACTGGAAGACCGACCGGCGCCTCCCGAACCGGCTGGTCATGCCCGTCGCCGACACCGGAGGAGAGGGCTTCATCTGGGTCACGGTGGACGGGTCCTACCAGGACCCCTCCTTCCCGGGTCCGGTCCAGGTCCGCTTCCCGGAGGACGACCACCCGGCGATCCGGCGCCTGGGCCTGTCGCTGAACCGTCTGGCCGTGGGCCTTGCAGGGCGGAGCACCTACTACGGGGGCGACCCCCCGGGCATCTCGACGCCGGTCCGTCCCGGGGTGGTCGCCCGCGACGAGGTGGACTTCTCGGGCCCAGAGGCGTGGCTCGAGGTCCCGCACATCGTCTTTCCGGAGCCGCCGGCCGACGGAACCCCCCTCGACGCCGTCTCCCGGGATCCCTTCACGGGCCATGTGGAGTGGCTCCCGGTGCGGTCTCCCAGGCCCCCCCACCTCTACGTCCTGCGGGTCAACTACCTGACCGCCGCCCCGGCCAACGGCCTCCTCCAGAATCCCGACACCGGCGGGATCGGCACCCTGGGAGGGCCTCGGTCCCATTGCCTCTGGGAAATCTTCGTTCCTCCGGATCGGGACCAGGTGGACCTGCCGATCCTGCCCGACGACGCCCCGGTCCGGCCTCTGCTGCGCAACCCGAGCCCCACGCCGGCAGATTCCTCCTCGCCCCACCGGTTCGACGAGCGGACGCTGGAATGGGAACTCTCGGCCTACGTGCTGGAAGGCGGCGGCAAGTCCTTCGACTACGGCAACGACTTCGCCTATGCCGACGTGAATCTCCAGTGCGCGGTGGTCTCCCAGGACTCGGTCTCGGCCCGGCTTGCGGAGTGAGCCGTTCCCGTCACCGGCGGAAGGCCCGGAGCCCGATGACCCCGTAGCGCTCGGCATAGCCGGAATAGACGCCTGGGCACTCGGCCCGTCGGGCGCAGGTGTCACAGATGGGCAGATGGACCCGCGGTCCCGCGTCGGTCGGGTAGAGGTCGTCCTCGAACCCCTCGGAGATCCAGAGAATTCCATGGGCCCGGAGCCCCGAGACCGCGTGGGTCGCCGAGGGGATCTGGCAGAGGGGAAAGCCCTCGACCACCACCTGGATCCCCGAGTCCTGCAGGTCTCTCTCGGCCCGGGCCACGGCCTGCTGGGCCACCTGCCCCGCGGCCTCCGGCGGGGGTAGCAGCGTCCAGTCGATGCCCGGCAGGGGCCCCCGGGGCTCCGCCAGGCAGATCTTGTGCGAGAGCGGGCCCAGGGGCACCAGCAGGTCGGTGATGGCGGTCACCTGATCCAGGTTGGGTCGGGTCAGGACCGTGTTCACATGGCGCTCGATGCCGCTGTCCCTGAGGCCCTGGAGGGCCGCCATCACGTCCCGGAAGGAACCCGGGTCGGCCACCAGGCGGTCATGCACCTCGGGGGTGGCGCCGTGGAGGCTTGTGTGGACGTAGGCCAGGCCCAGGTCCAGCAGTCTCCGACGAATCTCCGGGTCGGCCAGGCGCCGAGCGTTCGTGATCAGGCCCCAGGAGAGACCCAGGGCCTCGACGGCCCGGGCCAGCCGAGGAAGGTCCCGGCGCAACAGTGGCTCCCCGCCACTGAAGACCACCATCGTGGCGCCCCGGTTCCGGGCCTCCAGGGCCTTGCGGAGGACCTCCTCGGGCGGGACGTCCGGGACCTCCCCCCGGTAGGCATCGGCCCGACAGAACAGGCAGCGCTGGTTGCAGCGATAGGTGATCTTCAGGATGGCCCGGACGGCTCGATTCGCTGGCGTCGCCCGCGGCATCCCGTCGCCCCTCGGTCAGGGAGCATCGTTGGGCCGGTTGAACAGGTACTCGGACCGCTCCTTCACGGTGACCCACCGCTGGAACATCTGCTCGACCTCCGGGTCCCCGGACATCAGTTCCCGGAACAGTCGGTCCTGGACCCCCATGTAGATCGCGCATCGGGGGTTCGTGGAGTTCTGGGGGAAGATGTTGCCCTGCTCGGTGTAGTTGTACACCGGGCATGTTCCGCAGTAGGGCTTGTAGGCGCAGGTGGCGCATCCCGGCAGCGCGTCCAGGCACGAGGCCACCGCCAGGGACTTCACCGTGTCGGAGTTCACCACGTCCCGGAGGGTCATCGAGTCCACCGACCCGATCCGGAAGACCTCGTCGCCCATCTGGTACACCATGCGCCCCTCGTCGCAGGTGAAGATCGACCCGTCGTAGTTGTAGGCGATCTGGCCGATCCCGGCCCCGCAGGGGTTCCGGATGTCCAGATAGTTCGGGTCGTCGGGGGTCAGGATCTTGGTCAGGAACAGCGCCGCCAGCCGCTCCATGATCTCGACGCCCTGGCGGTTCAGGGCCATCACGTGGTCCAGCGCCTCGTTGTAGAAATCCAGGAACTCCTGGGCGGTGTAGCCCAGGCGGTCCCCGGTCTTCCGGGCGTAGCCGAAGGGGTTCAGGGGCCTCAGGAACAGCGCCCGGCACCCCTGGCGCACGTATTCGTCCACCAGGTCCCTGGCCCGTCCCAGGTGCTCCCGGGTGATGGTCGCCAGGGCCTCCACCCGGTAGAGGCTCGGGTCCAGCCCCGCATCGGCGTAGGCCTGGTTGATGCGCTGCATCCAGTGGACCGTGCGCTCCCAGGCGCTGGACCCCGCCAGCCGCCGGTTCTTGTCGTGGAGGTCCTTCGGGCCGTCCAGCGAGGTCGAGACCTGGATCCGGTGGTCCACCAGCCAGCGAAGTTTCTCCTCGTCCAGCAGCGAGAGATTGCTGACCAGGCTGAACATCACCCGCTTGTTCCGTTGCCGGGCCTGCTCGCGGCCGTACTCCACCACGTGGCGCACCACCTCGAAGTTGGCCAGGGGCTCGCCTCCCTGGAACTCGAAGGTCAGGCTGTCCGAGGGGCTCTTCATGGCCATGTCCACGCAGCGCTCGGCCGTGGCGATGGACATGTCCACCTCGGTCTCGTTCATGTTCTGGCGGCTCGCATGGCAGTAGGAACAGACCTCGTTGCACCGGAGGGTGACCACCAGGATGTGGAGCACGGTCCCCTGGTAGGCGAAGTCGTGGCGCCGATCCCACTGACGCGCCAGGTCATCGAGGTTCTGGTCGTCCACCAGGAAGCCCCGATCCCGGAGGCGGTCGAAGAGGGGGGTGCCGGGCCGGACTCGCCCGTGGACCAGGGCGTCCAGTTCCCCGTCGTCCAGGAACACGAAGGCCCCGTGGTCATTGGTGACCACGAACCGCTCGCCCACCCGCCGCCATCGGGCCAGGTTCGGCCGGGGCTTCGGGGCCTTTCCAGGCCTGGGATCCGTCGTTCGGGTCATGACTCGCCTCGCTGCTCGATGGTGCGACCCAGCGCCCAGTTCATCATCTCGCCGCCGATCTCGTCCGCCTCGGCGGGGTCCGGCACCGGGACCTCCAGCACGTAGTGGTCCCCGTCGGTGGACAGCGTCGCATCGGCCACGCCCCGGAAGGCCTCGATGGTCTCCAACAGGGCCTTGCGGGAGTAGATGCGCTTGTGGAATCTCAGCGTCATGGGCGTCCTCTCCTGCCGGAGCCTACCGGTCCTCCGACCTTCCGGATTCGGGGGCGGGGGCCGTCGGGGCCTTCCCGTCCTTGCCGTACTTCTCCTCCCAGGGCACCGCGATGCCCAGTGGGTCGTCCAGGAAGTCCAGGTTCTCGTCCTCTTCGGCCAGCAACCTGGCCACCTCTGGCGGGAGGTCCGGGACGCCGGGGGCCGGGGCCTGCTCCGGGGCTTCCAGGTCACCGGCCCCGGCCAGGGCGATGGCCCGGGTGATGATCTGGGACCGGACCTTCTCGGTCTGCCGGGAGAAATGGAGTCGAAGGGCCTGATTCACCAGTTCGTTCGCGAACTCCCCGGCGAGGTCCTGGGCCGTCCAGGGGGAGTTGGGCCGGGGCCGCAGCCGGACCTCGATGCGGTCCGGGTCAGCGACGTCCAGGAGCACATAGCATCGGTCCAGGAAGGTGAAGGCCGTGCCGAAGAGGACCTCCTTCGGGTAGAGGTTCTTGTGGACCAGCAGGGATCCCTCGGGACCCCGCTGCACCCCCTGGTCCTTTCCGTTGTCCTTTCCCGCACCCTTGGCCGTTGCCATCTGGTCGCCTCCCGCTGTGGACGGAAATCGTGAACGAGTCTTTCCCGGCAGGCTCCACGCCGCCGTTTCCTGGGACGGGGGAATGCTATCGGGCGGATCGCGGACCGTCAAGGCGCGATGGCCGGAGGGACGCGTCCGTGCTGGAAAAACAGGGGCGGTCAGCGGACGAAGGCCTTCAGGGTGTAGCCCGTCTTCGGGCCCCCCAGGTGGGTGATCCTCAGGAAGCCCTTGCCGATGACCACCTCGGCGGACAGTTTCACCACCGGGCCGTCGTCCTTCCGGTGAACGGTCCGGCCGATGCGCTGGCCGTAGCGGTCGAAGGCCTCGACCATCACCTCGGCCTCCGGGTTGTCCAGCACCACCTCGACGTTCAGGTAGCCGGTGTCCTGGATGTCCAGCAGTTTCCAGTCGGTGGTGTCCCCCTCCTTGCGGTCCAGGGAGTCGGGGACAGGCTGTCCCAGGGGGGTCAGTTTCGCGAGATGGCGCTCGGCATCCCCCCCGGAGTTGCGGTCCGGGGCGCAGGCCAGGACGGGCGCCAGGGCGAGGATCAGGCAGAGACCCGAAGAAATCCTCGGCATGAAGGCACCTTCCGTGCGAGTCGGGGCGACTGGATTTGAACCAGCGACTCCATGGTCCCGAACCATGTGCGCTACCAGGCTGCGCTACGCCCCGATTGTCAAGAACGGACCTCCCGAAGGGCCGCGATGGCCTCCCGGTAGTCCGGGGAACGGAACACCGCCGAGCCGGCGACCACCTCGTCGGCCCCGGCGCCCGCGATCCGGGCGATGTTCCGGGGATCCACGCCTCCGTCCACCATGATGGGGATCCGGCGGCCCAAAGCGTCCATATGCTGCTTCAATGGCGGGATCTTGTCAAGGGCATCGGGAATCAGGGCCTGTCCGTAGAAGCCGGGGTGCACCGTCATCACCAGCAGGAAGTCCACGCGGCCGAGCCAGGGGATCACGTCCTGCCAGGGGGTCGGGGGATTCAGGGCCAGTCCGGCCTGGACCCCCCGTTCCGCGATGCGTCGCAGGACCGGGTCCAGGTCGGGAACCTCGACGTGGATTGCGATCCGGGAGGCACCGGCCTCCACGAAGGCGTCGATGAACCCCCCCGGGTTCGACAGCATCAGGTGCACGTCGAAGGGGAGGGGGGTGTGGGGTCGGAGGTCCTTCAGGACCCCGGGGCCCAGGGTGAGATTGGGGACGAAGTGACCGTCCATCACGTCCAGGTGGACCAGGTCTGCCCCGGCCTCGGTGATGGCCCGGACCTCGGCCCCCAGGCGGGCCTGATCCCCGGCGATGATGGATGGAGCGACCCGCACGGCCCGGCCCTTCGAGCAGGACGGGGCGAGGATGCCAGAAGGGCCTCGTTCCCGCAACCAGGTGCGGTGACCGGGGCCTCGGGACCTCGAATCTCCGGTTTGTGGGGGGCCGAGGCATCCGGTGCCGGGTGGGGGCCCGGTGCCTGGGAGCGGCGCCGGGGGGAGCACCGAGATGCTCGCGGATCCTGCAAGCCTGGAAAAATGTCAAGAAAACTGGATGTTGGGGGTGGTCAATCGGTGACTGTCTCCCATTGACCGCGGGGGTGGGGTGCGGCTACCCTCGGCGGCCATGGTCGAGCTGATCGGCATCGCCAAGTCCTTCGGTTCCCGGGTGCTGTTCCGGGACGTGCACCTCCGGGTCGGGGACCGGGAGCGCGTGGGGCTGGTGGGCCCCAACGGGTCGGGGAAGACGACGCTGTTCCGCATCCTGGCGGGGGAGATCAGCCCCGACGCCGGGCGGATCGAGCGGAAGAAGGGCATCCGGCTGGGCTACCTGCCCCAGGAGGTGAATCCAAGCCGCGCCGAGGAACGGACGCCAGTCGCCTACTGCGCCTGGCACGCCCGCGACGCCGGGAGGATCCAGGAGGAACACCGGGCGCTGCTGGCCCGGATCGAGGCGGGAGACCACGACCCCCGGGTTCTCCACCAGATGGCGGAACTGGAGGAGGAACTGCGGGTCCGGGAGGCCGACGCCTTGCCCAAGCAGGCCGAGTCGGTGCTCCTGGGTCTGGGCCTCTCGCGGGAGTCCCTGGAACGCCCGGTGCGGCACCTCTCGGGGGGGCTGCTGATGCGGGTCGAGCTGGCGCGCCTGCTGCTGGACCGACCGGACCTGCTGCTGCTGGACGAGCCCATCAACCACCTGGACCTCGAGGGCCTGATGTGGTTCGAGGACTTCCTGAAGGGGTTTCCCGGGGCGATGGTGGTCGTGGCCCACGACCGGGAGTTCTTGAACCGGGCCGTGGACCGTGTCGTCGAGGTCTCGCCCCGGGGAGCCACGGACTACGGCGGCAATCCGAACCTGCCGGTCTATGACCGTTACCTCGTGGAGCGACAGAAGGCCGTGGATCTGGCCTGGAAGCGCTACGAGGAACAGCAGGCCTTCCTGGCCCATCAGGAGGAGTTCATCGCCGCCAACAAGGTCCGGAAGGACCGGGCGGGGGTCGTCCAGGCCCGGATCCGGATGCTGGAGAAACTGGAGCGCCTGGAGCCCCCCGAGTCCCAGAAGCGGGTCCGGGTCTCCTTTCCGCAGCCGCCCCGGTTGCCGGAACTGGTGCTGAGTCTTCAGGGCGTGACCCGTCGATACGGCGATCGGGTGGTCTTCCGGGACCTGGACCTGCGGCTCCATCGAGGGGAGCGCCTGGCCCTGGTGGGGGTCAATGGCGCCGGGAAGTCCACGCTGCTGCGCCTGGTCGCTGGTCGCACGACCCCCGATGAGGGCCTGCGGCTGGCGGCGGACTCCCTCCGGGTCGGCTACTTCGCCCAGGACCAGTACGAGGTGCTCCGGCCCGAGGGAACCGTGCACCAGCACATGCTCGAGGTGGCCGACGTCACCACTGGTCCCCACGTCCGGGGCCTCCTGGGGGCCTTCCTGTTCCGGGAGGATGACCTGGACCGGCGGGTCCAGAGCCTCTCGGGGGGCGAGAAGGCCCGACTGATGCTCGCCCGCCTGCTGCTTCAGGCCTTCGGGCTGCTGGTGCTGGACGAGCCCACCAACCACCTGGACATCGCCTCCCGGGAGGTGCTGGAGGAGGCCCTCCGGGACTACCAGGGGACCCTGATCTTCACGAGCCACGACCGGCGGTTCATGGACGCCGTGGCGACGGGGATCCTGGAACTGAAGGAGGGGCGGCTCACGCGGTATGCGGGCAACTGGCACGACTATCGGATCCAGGCGGCCCGTGCCGCGGACCCGGAGCCGGCGACGCCCGCCCGGGACGGACGGGACATCGCCCAGGCATCGTCCCGGGACCTGGAACGGGAGCGGAAGCGGGAGGAGGCGGAGCGGCGCAACCGGCTCTACCGCATCCTGAAGCCGCTCCGGGACCGGGTCCAGTCCATCGAGGCCGAGATCGACTCCCTGGAGAAGACCCTCCGGGAGGTCGAGGACCGCCTGACCCGTCCGGACCTCTACGCAGACCTGGAACAGGCCCGGAAGACGGGTCAGGAGGCCCGCCTGATCCGCCAGCGCCTCGACGGACTCTATGCCGCCTGGGAGGAGGCCACCGAGGCCCTGGGCCAGGCGGAGCGGGAGGCCTGAGGGGACGGTGGACTCCTCGGGGCGGGTTCTGGTTTCCGCGGACGGCGGAAGGCCCGCAGGCCCCCGGTGACGCCGGGCTGGCGACGCCCGGGGCCCTCTGGACTATGGACAGGAGAGGGGGCGGAGGTCAGCGCCGGTCACTTCTTCTTCTCGTCGTCCTTCGGGAGGTCGGCGATGGCGGCCTCGGTGGTCACCATCAGGCCGGCGATGGACGCGGCGTTGGTCAGGGCCAGTCGGGTCACCTTCGTCGGGTCCAGGATGCCCGCCTCGACCATGTCCTCGTAGACGCCGGTCTGGGCGTTGAACCCGAAGTTGCCTGTTCCCTCCAGCACCTTCTGGACCACGACACCGCCGTCCTGGCCGGCGTTCCGGGCGATCCAGTAGAGCGGCTGGGTGATGGCCTGGCGGAGGATCTCCACGCCGTAGCGCCGATCGTCTTCGAACTTGAGTTCCGCCAGGGCCGGCAGGCACCGAAGCAGCGCCACGCCACCTCCCGGCACCACGCCCTCCTCGACGGCCGCCCGGGTGGCATGCAGGGCATCCTCGACCCGGGCCTTCTTCTCCTTCATCTCGGTCTCGGTCTGGGCCCCGACCTTGATCACCGCGACGCCGCCGGCCAGTTTCGCCAGCCGCTCCTGCAGCTTCTCCCGGTCCCAGTCCGAGGTGGTGTCCTCGATCTGGGTCCGGATCTGCTGGATCCGGGCCTTGATGGCCTCGACGCTTCCCAGGCCGTCCACGATCGTGGTGTTGTCCTTGTCAGCGATGACCCGTTTGGCCCGGCCCAGGTCCGCCAGCGTGACGCTCTCCAGCTTGCGGCCCAGTTCCTCGCTGATCATCTTGCCGCCGGTCAGGATCGCGATGTCCTCCAGCATGGCCTTGCGGCGGTCGCCGAAGCCCGGGGCCTTCACCGCCAGGACCTTGAGCACGCCCTTGATCTTGTTCACCACCAGCGCCGCCAGGGCCTCGCCCTCGATGTCCTCGGCGATGATCACCAGGGACCGACCCTCCCGGGCGATGCGCTCCAGCAGCGGGAGCAGGTCGTGGAGGCTGCTGATCTTCTTTTCGTGAATCAGGATCACCGCGTCCTCGAGCACCGCCTCCATCTTCTCGGCGTTGGTGACGAAGTACGGGGAGACGTAGCCCCGGTCGAACTGCATGCCCTCGACCAGTTCCAGCGTGGTCTGGGTGGACTTGGCCTCCTCGACCGTGATCACGCCGTCCTTTCCGACCTTGTCCATCGCGTCGGCGATGATGTTGCCGATCTCGGTGTCATGGTTGGCCGAGATGGTGCCGACCTGGGCAATCTCCTTCCGGCCCCGGGTCGGGATCGAGATCTTCTTGAGCTCCTCGACGACCCGCTCGACACCGGCATCGATGCCCCGCTTCAGGTGCATGGGATTGATCCCGGCGGTGACCAGTTTCAGCCCTTCCTGGTAGATGGCCCGGGCGAGCACCGTGGCGGTGGTGGTCCCGTCGCCGGCCTTGTCGCTGGTCCGGGAGGCGACCTCCTTCACCATCTGGGCGCCCATGTTTTCGAACTTGTCCTCCAGTTCGATCTCCTTGGCGACCGTGACGCCGTCCTTGGTGACGACCGGGCTGCCCCAGGACTTCTCCAGGATCACGTTGCGACCCTTGGGACCCAGGGTCACGGTGACCGCGTCCGCGAGCACATGGACGCCGCTCAGGATGCGCTGCCGGGCCTCTGCCGAGAACATCGTTTGCTTCGGTGCCATCGTCTCTCCTCCATCGGTTGTCATCGGGTCGCCCGCACCCACGCGCTGCGGACGACCTCCCCAGGGGGTGCCCGCATGCCCGGGCGGGAAAAGCCGCGAGGAAGATAATCATGGCCTCCCGGCGATCAAGGGGGGTGCTTGACAAGGGAGGGATCAACGGTAACCTTTGCGCCGCCCGGGTGGAGACGCGGTGCTCCGCCCTCTCTCCAGCAGAGGTGTGTGGGTCATGATCGATCGGGAGAAGTTCGGCGAGCGGCGCGTCTGTCCGGCCTGCGGCTGCAAGTTCTACGACATGCATCGGGTTCCGCCGCTGTGTCCCAAGTGCAAGACCGATGCGTCGGTGGTCTATCGCCCGGTCGAAAAGGAAGAACCGGAGCCCGTGGCCGACCTGGACGAGGAGGATACGGACCTCCCGGAGGAGCTGTCCGAGAAGGGGCTCGAGGTGGACACCGAGGAGGAACTGGGGGACGAGCCCGAGGAGGAGTGAGTTCCGCCGGAGGATCGGATGACCGGGATTCGGGGCCTGGAACTGGTCTGCATCGGTCGTCGGCACTCCTTCGAACTGCGCTACGAGGGGGGGCGGTACCTGGATCCCGCGGGCCGCGAGGTCACGGACCTCCTGGACATGACGTGCTACGTCTGCGGTTCGTCCTACTACACCCTGGAAGGGGAGGCCGGCATCGAGTTCTGCCCCGCCTGCGGGCACTTCGAACGGCGGCGATTCGAGACGCTCCCGGAATTGCTGCAGTGGGCCTCGAGACAGCACTGGGGCTTCTTGAGGCACTCGGGGAATCGCGCCTTTGCGGTGAAGGGAAGGGAGTCCTGGGAACTGCGCTTCGGCCCCGACGAGGAGACCCTGCGCCGCAGGGGGGAGCGGGGCGACCTGCACCCGGTGGCCTGAGGGGCCGCATTCGGCGGAAAGGAGGTGCCCAAGATGGCCGCGCGGGTCGGGATCATCGGCGGGTCGGGGCTCTACCAGATGGACGGGCTCCGGGACCTCCGGGAGGTCACGGTGGAGACCCCCTTCGGGGAGACCTCGGACGCGATCCTCGAGGGGGTGCTGGACGGGGTTCCGGTGGCCTTCCTGTCCCGCCATGGACGGGGACACCGCTGGCTCCCGACCGAGGTTCCCTACCGGGCAAACCTCTGGGCCCTGAAGTCCCGGGGTGTCCAGCGCATCTTCAGCGTGAGCGCCGTGGGGAGCATGAAGGAGGAGGTCCGACTGGGGGTGCCGGTCCTGGTGGACCAGTTCATCGACCGGACCGTGGCCCGGGCCTCGACCTTCTTTGGCCAGGGGGTCGTCGCCCACGTCTCCATGGCGGACCCGGTCTGCCCGGCCCTGCGGGGGCTGTTGCTGGACGCCGCCCGGCGCCTCTCCATCGAGGTGGTTCCCCGGGGGACCTACCTCTGCATCGAGGGCCCCCAGTTCAGCAGCCGCGGGGAGTCCCTGATGTACCGGCAGGCGGGGGTGGACCTGATCGGAATGACCAACGCCACCGAGGCCAGGCTGGCCCGGGAGGCCGAGATCTGCTACACGACGGTGGCCATTCCGACCGATTACGACTGCTGGCACGAGTCCGAGGAGGACGTCTCGGTGGAGGCCGTCATCCGGCGCCTGGAAGAAGGGATCGGGGTCGCGAAGGCCCTGATCCGGGGCGCCCTGGCCCACCTCGACGAGGCGGCTCCCTGTTCCTGTTCCCATGCCCTGGCCGGGGCCGTGATGACCCATCCGGACCGGATCCCCGCAGAGACGCGCCGGCGCCTCTCCCTGCTGCTGGACCCCCACCTGCCGCCGACCCAGGAGGAGCGATGAGCCTGCTTTGCGTCGGGTCCGTGGCCTATGACGTCATCGAGCTGCCGGGTCGGGAGGCGGTGGAGGTCCTCGGGGGGTCGGCCACCTGGTTCTGCACCGCGGCGGGGCTCTGGTCCCGGCCGTGGCTCGTGGCGGCCGTCGGGGAGGACTTTCGGGACGACGACCTGGCCTTCCTGGCCTCCCGGGGGGTGGACGTCTCGGGGGTGGACCGCAAGCCCGGCCAGACCTTCCGCTGGCACGGCCGGTACCACGAGGACCTGATCGGCCGGGACTCCCTCCGGACCGAACCAGGGGTCTTCGCCGAGTTCTCGCCGGTGATCCCCCGGGAGTGGCGCCGTCCCGACGTGCTGTTCCTGGGGAACATCCATCCCGGGCTCCAGGCCCTGGTGCTGGCCCAGTGCCGGGATGCCTCCTTCGTGGCCCTGGACACGATCCGTTGCTGGATCGACGACGCCCGGCCTGAACTCCTTCGCCTGCTCCCCCGGACCGACCTGCTCTTCCTCAACGACGAGGAGGTCCGCCTGTTGACGGGCGAGTTCCATCTGGCCAGGGGCGTCCGGGCGCTGCTGGACCAGGGAGCGCGGGCCGTGGCCCTCAAGCGCGGGGAACATGGTTCGAGCCTCTGGACGGGGGACCGGGTCGCCCTGTTCCCCGCCTGGCCCGAGACGGTGGTCGTGGACCCCACGGGCGCCGGGGACTGCTATGCCGGGGCCGCCCTGGCCTTCCTGGAGCAGGCCCAGGACTTCTCGTTCGCCTCTCTTCGAGGGGCGCTGGCCCTCGGGACGGTCGTGGCGTCCTTCTGCGTCGAGCACTTCGGGCCCCGGGCCCTCGGGGAGGTCCGTCCCGGAAGGATTCGCGAGCGAATGGAACGCTGGATCGAGGCCGTTTCGCTGGACCGGGACCCGGTGCTGCGCCGACTGGAACTGCCGGGGTAGGCGCCATGTGGAGGCCCCATCACTCCGTGATTCGCGCCCTCTACCGGATGGGGTCCCACAATCGGCCCTCCCGGGTCGTGGGACATCTGGCCGACGCCCGGCTTCCGGCGATCGTGCTCCGCCGCATCATCATGGCCTATGTCCGGGCCTGGAAGGTCCGGATGGACGAGGTCGAGATCCCGGCCGGAGGCTTCCGGACGCTGGACGAATTCTTCACGCGCCGCCTCAAGGATGGCGCCCGACCCCTGGCGCCGCTCCCGGTGGTCTCCCCCTGTGACGGGAAGGTGATCGCCGAGGGCCCCGTGGAGGGGGGAACCCTGGTGCAGGCGAAGGGGTTGCGCTACTCCCTGGCCGCCCTGATCGGAGACGACGCCCTGGCCGCGCGCCTCGATGGCGGCCGCTACGTCACGATCTACCTGAGCCCCCGGGACTACCACCGCGTCCATGTCCCCCTGGACGGGGACCTCCTGGCCTGGCGACACATCCCCGGGGTTCTCTACACCGTTGCCCCGGGTGCCACCCGGCGGGTGAAGGACCTGCTGGTCCGAAACGAGCGGTTCCTGCTGTCGATCCGCGGCACCTCCGGCCTGGAGGCCGCGATGGTGCTCGTCGGGGCCGCCAACGTCGGCCGCATCACCTCGGCCTTCTGTCCGGCCACCACGAACAGCGGTCGGGAATTCGGCGAGGGTCGGTGCGAACCGCCGGTGCCGGTCCGTCGAGGCCAGGAGGCGGGGGCCTTCCACCTGGGCTCGACCGTGGTGCTGGTCCTCGGTTCCCAAAGGCCCCTTCGGCCGGTGGTCGAGGTCGGCCGGGCCGTCCGCATGGGCGAGGGCCTCTACGAGGCATGACCGGGTGGCGCCATGGCGCCCACGAAATCCGGCGGCGCGCCTCCGTCATCATGGGCGAGGACCCTGTCGGGAACCGCGGGCATCGACGCGGAGATGGCGGCAACGGCGGCGAGGCCTCGCCCTGGTCAATGGCGAGAACTCTTTTTTGGAACGAGAGGTCGGGTGCGGTCAATCGGTGACTGGCCCCTCAGGGGGCCGGGGCCTCCGGGGGCGGGGCCGGGGGGGGCAGGATCAGCATCCCGTCCATCTGGATCATCCGGCCGTCGGGGGACCACATGGCGACCTTGCCGGTCAGCGTCTGGGTCGAGGAGGGCTTCAGTTCCGACAGGTCCTGGGCGGTGGTGGCGCCGACCACGGTCAGGCGGCGCCGGGGATTCTTGAGGTCGTCCACGAGGGTCACCGAGGGGACCTTCGTGCAGGGGGCATCGGGGGCGCAGAGGTCCGCTGCCAGCACGGTTCCCCGGACGGTCGCCTCGCGGCCGTTGAGTTCCTGGGCGTGCAGGAAGAACCCCTCCACCGAGAGGGCCCCGTCGGGGTATTTCTCGGCCAGGGGCTTCTGGCTCAGATCGGGCTTCGCCGGCAGGTTCGCCTTGGGTTGCCCGGCGGCACCAGGCCCCTTGCCGGATCGCTGACAGGCGCACAGGGGGATCACGACCAGCATCGTCCAGGCCAGGCGCTTCATCGGCAAGTCTCCTGTCGGGCGCGAGACTCCGTGAACCTAGCAGCCTTCTCTTCCCCGGTCAATCGGCCCCCGCCCGGGGGCTCGGGCGGGATTCTCAAATCCCGGGATACGTGGTAATCATATGCGCTTTTCCCGGGACATGCCGGGCTCGGGAACAGCGACCGGGGGAAAGGAAGATGGTGCTGGACTGGCTCTACGGGCTCTTCAGCAACGACATGGCCATCGACCTTGGTACGGCCACGACCCTGGTCTATGTGAAAGGGAAGGGGATTGTCTCCAACGAGCCGTCGGTGGTCGCGGTCTACAAGGACCACCGGAATGCCCGGCGGGTGCTGGCGGTGGGCCGGGAGGCCAAGGAGATGCTGGGGCGGACGCCCGGAGGCATCGACGCGATCCGGCCCATGAAGGACGGGGTCATCGCCGACTTCGAGGTCACCGAGGCGATGCTCCGGTACTTCATCACCCGGGCCCACAACCGGAGGACCCTGGTCCGGCCCCGGATCGTGATCTGCGTTCCCCATGGGATCACCGAGGTCGAGCGACGAGCCGTCCGGGAGTCGGCCGAGTCGGCCGGGGCCCGGGAGGTCTATCTGATGGAGGAGCCGATGGCCGCGGCGATCGGCGCCGGCCTGCCCATCACCGAGCCCTGCGGGAACATGATCGTGGATATCGGCGGGGGCACCACCGAGGTCGCCGTGATCTCCCTGGCAGGGGTCGTCTACAGCCGATCCGTGAAGGTCGGCGGCGACAAGATGGACGAGGCGGTCCGGGAACACCTGAAGCGGCGCTACAACCTGCTCGTCGGGGAGCGGACCGCCGAGGAGGTCAAGATCCAGATCGGCAACGCCCATCCCCTCTCGGAGGTCCTGACGATGGAGGTGAAGGGGCGGGACGTCGTCGGGGGGATTCCGAAGACCGTCACGGTGAACTCCGACGAGATCCGGGAGGCCCTGTTCGAGCCGGTCGCCGCCATCGTCACGGCGGTCCGGATGGCCCTGGAGGGGACCCCCCCGGAGCTGTCGGCGGACATCGTGGACAAGGGGATCATGCTGGCAGGCGGCGGTGCGCTGCTCAAGAACCTGGACGCCCTGATCCGGGAGGAGACGGGGCTGCCGGTGATGATCGCCGAGGATCCCGTCTCGGCCGTCGTGCTGGGGGCCGGTCGCGCGCTGGACGACATGGAACTGCTCCGGCGGAGCGCGGCCGGCATGTGATCCCATCGGCCCGGAGGGGCCGGCCCATTCGAGGACAGGGGGCGGGGGTTGGATCGGCGACGGTGGGCCGTCACGGTGATCGCGGGCCTGGTGATCCCCGTGATCCTGATGTTCCTCGCAGGACGTGGCAGCGGGTCTTCCCTGCCGGAACAACTGCTGGTGGGACTCGCGGGGCGGATCCAGGGAGTCGCCCGGTGGGTCACCGGGGGCACCTCGGATCTCCTGAACGGCTACGCCCTCCTGGTCGGAGTCCGGGAGGAGAACGAGCGCCTCCTGGCCGAGCGGGATCGCCTGCTGCAGGAGGCCCTGCTGGCAAAACAACTGGCCGTCGAGGTCCAGCGGCTCCGGAAGGTCCTGGACCTGCGGGAGAAGCGGCCGGACCTGCGCCTGGAGGCGGCCCAGGTGGTCGCGATGGACGTCACCCCCTTCCACCGGGTGGGACGGATCCAGGTCCAGACCGCCGGGGTGGCGTTGCAGCCGGACATGGCGGTCCTGACCCCCGAGGGACTCGTCGGGCGGATCACCCGGGCGGCCGGTTCCCTGGGCGACGTCATGATGCTGGGGGACCAGCGGAGCCGCGTCGCCTGCGAGGTCCTGGGTCAGGGGGTGCTGGGCGTGCTGATCGGGTCGGGCCTCCCGGATCGCTACTCGGCCTGGCTCCAGGTGGCCCAGACGGAGGACCCCCTGCCCCGCGGCGCCGTGGTGGTGACCTCGGGCCACGACCGGGTCTTTCCCAGGGGGATCGAGGTGGGATACGTGCTGGACCAGGACGCCCGGCGCCGGGCCGGTCCCTTCGTCGAATACGAGGTGCGGTTGGCGGCGAACCCCGCGGCCTGGGACACGGTCCTGGTGGCCGCTCCGGCCGGCTCCGGTCCCGGCACGGGGCCCTAGGGGCCCGAGGGAGGACGCACCTTGCGATCGGTGTGGTTCCTGCTGCTGCTGGCCCTGGTTCAGCTCCTGGTGGGGCCCCTGCTGCTGTGGATGGGCCTGCGGCCGACCCTGCTGGACGTCCCGCTGGTGGCGACCTGCTATCTCGGCTACGCCTTCCCGACCCGCCGCGGGTTCCTGACGACCCTGGTGGCGGGGCTGATCCTCGACCTCTGGACCCCCGGGACCCTGCTGGGCATGCACATGGAGGTCCTGGGGCTGTTGTTCCTTCTGATCCGCGGTCTTTCTGGCCGATTGCCGCTGGATCGTCCCCTGCCCCTGATCCTGGTGACGCTGGTCGCCGGGGTCCTGAAGACCCTGCTCTTCTACCTGCTGTCGCTGCTCTTCGACTCGGGATTCGAGGGACGGGCCGCGAGCCTCGTCTGGGCCATCCCGACGGTCCTGACCACGGCCCTGCTGGCACCCCTGCTGGTCCTTCCCTTTGCGGGTCTGGATGCCCTCACGGGGGGGCTCCGCAAGGCGGACCGCCGGATCCTGTAGGGAGTGTGATAACCTCGCAGGCTCGCTCTGGGGGCCATCGACGCCCTGGGGGAGACGGTGATCAGGGGCCTGGACGGTTCCGTCGAGTATCGGGCCCATTTCCGGTGGGCCCTGCTGCTGGTCCTCGGGGTGTTCCTGGTCCTGGCGGTCCGTCTGTTCCATCTCCAGGTGCTGGAAGGGACCCGGTATGCCAACCTGGCCTGGATGGGCCATGTCACCCGCGACGTCATCCCGGCTCCCCGGGGGGCCATCGTGGATCGGGAGGGACGACCCCTGGCGGTGGACATGGAGGTGGCCGACCTGATGGTCGTGCCCCACTACCTGAAGGAACCCGCCGAGGCGGCCGACCGTCTGCGGGAACTGGGGGTGCTGGACGAAGAGGGCGCCGCGTCCCTGGTCCAGAGGGTCCAGCAGGCCCGCCAGGACCGCAAGACCCGCTTCTGGAAGATCCCGGTGGTTCGGAATCTCCAGGGGCCCCGGTGTCCGGAGGACCTGACCCCGGGGGTCTATGACCCGAAGCGCCAGGTCCTGGTCTGTCCCGTCTGCGGCCGGTCCTGGCTGGACCAGCGGGCAATCGTCCAGGCGCACCTGCACGAGTTGCGGGGCTTCTCGGTCCAGACTCGGATGGTCCGGTGGCTGCCCGAGGGGGCCTTGACGGCCCATGCGGTGGGCTATGTGAACGAGGTCAACGCCCAGGAGGTCGAGGCCTCCAGGGGCGCCCTCCGGCCCGGAGACGTGCTGGGTCGAACCGGTGTCGAGAAGGCCTGGGACCGGACACTGCGAGGGGCGGACGGAGAGGACGTCTATCTCCGGAGCGCCGATGGCCGACGCATCGATCCCCGGGGCCTGGAGGGACCCTTCGCCGACCTCCACTCGACCCCGCCCGAGCCCGGGTCGGACCTGGTGCTGACCCTGGCCCTGGACCTCCAGCGGGTTGCCCGGGAGGCCATGGCTCCCCTTCGGTCCGGGGCCGTGGTGGCCCTGGATGCGGACACCGGGGAGGTGCTGGTCCTCTACAGCCATCCCTCCCGGGCGATGGGTCGACACCTGCAACTGGACCGACCGCGACGCGGTTCCTCCCCGGAGGCCCTGGCCGAGGAGGGGTTCCTGGCCCCCCAGGTGAACAAGGCCCTTCGGCCCTTTCCTCCGGGATCCACCTTCAAGGTCTTCACGTCCATCGCCGGGCTCATGGAGGGAGTCATCGGTCCCGACTGGAAGACCACCTGCTACGGGTCCTACCTGTTCAAGGGGCGCCGGTTCCGCTGCTTCAAGCGGTCGGGGCACGGGGAGACGGGCCTGATTCGGGCCCTGGCGGAGTCCTGCGACGTCTATTTCTACCAGTTGGGAGAGATGCTGGGCATGGATGCCATCGCTCACTGGGCCCGGGATGTCTTCGGCCTCGGGGAGCCGACGGGATTCGACCTGCGGGAATACCCGGGCCTGGTCCCCACCGAGCGATGGTACCTGCGGCATCGGTTGTCGTATCAGCCCGGACACGCCCTGAACGCCGCCGTGGGCCAGGGAGACGTGAAGGTGACCCCCCTGGCCCTGGCCCGGGCCCTGGCGGCGGTGGTGAACGGGGGACGCCTGCTCCGCCCGCATCTGGTCCGGGCCGTCCGGGACCCCGCCACGGGACAGGAAACACCGATCGAGCCGGAGGTCCAGCGCACCATCCAGATTCCCGACGCCTTCGTGGACCTGGTGAAACGGGGGATGTACGACGCCGTCAATGGAGAGAAGGGGACCGCCGCATCGGCGGCCCTCCAGGAGCTGCCCTTCGCCGGGAAGACCGGGACCGCCCAGGCCCGGGAGCACCGCCCCGATGGCCCGGCGTCGCTGGAGGGATGGCTGACCCAGGACCATGCCTGGTTCATGGCCTACGGGCCCGCCCAGAGGCCGCGGCTCGTGGTGGTCGTCTTCGTGGAACACGGGGGATTTGGGGGGAGCGTGGCGGCCCCCGTGGCCCGGAAGGTTCTCGAGGCGTACTATGCCAGCCGGGCCGACGAGTTCGGGGACCTCTGGGAGGGGGTGGCCGGGGAGGACCTGCTCCCTCTGCAGCCGTAGAGGACTGGATGATTTCGTCGCAGCGACGCCCCTTCAGCCGCGCGGTCTGGACGGCGCTCTTCGCCTTGCTGCTGCTGCTGGTCGTGGGGGTCCTGACCCTCGGAAGCGCCGCCTCCTACACCGGCGAGCGGTTCCACGAGACCCAGCTGGTCTGGATCCTCCTGGGGCTGGGCGTCGCGGGGGTCGTGGCCTTCCTGGACATGCGGTTCTTCGAGCAGTTGAGCCCGGTGTTCTACTGGGCCGCGGTGCTGCTCCTGCTGCTGGTGCTGGGGTTCGGGAAGGAGGTCAACGCCTCCCGGCGCTGGTTCAGCCTGGGGGACGTCTCCCTGCAGCCCTCCGAGTTCGCGAAACCGGCTCTGGTACTGATGCTGGCCCGCTTCTTCCACGGAGAGAGGAACCCCGAGCGCTACACGCTGCGGATGCTCCTGAGGCCCCTGGGGTACGTGGCGCTGCCCGTCGCGCTGGTGATGATGGAGCCCGACCTGGGGACCAGCCTCGTGCTGATCGCCGTGGGGTTCTCGGTCATGTTCTTCGAGGGCATCCGATTGCGGTCCTTCCTGACCCTCCTGGGGGTGATCCTGTTGCTGATTCCCCTGGCCTGGGAACTCAACGTGATCCAGCCCTACCAGAAGGAGCGGGTCCGGACCTGGCTCTCGATGTCCGGCGCCCGACCCGCCACCCGGGAGGAGGCCGACAGCCGCATGCAGCCCGAGCAGGCCCTCTGGGCCGTGGGGAGCGGGGGCTGGACCGGTCGGGGATCGGGGCAGGCGATCCAGTCGCGCCTCCGCTACCTGCCCGAGATGCACAATGACTACATCTTCGCCGCCTTTGCCGAGGAACGGGGATTCTTCGGGGCCCTGGGGCTCCTGGGCCTCTACGGAGCCCTGGTTGTCGCGCTGCTGGTGCTGGCGCTGCGGGCCCGGGAGCGGTTCGCTGCGCTGGTGTGTGTCGGAGCGACGGCCATCCTGTTCTGGCAGGTGGTCTTCAACATCGGCATGGTCACGGGGCTCTTCCCGGTGGTCGGCCTGACCCTGCCGTTCCTGTCCTACGGCGGTTCTTCGATGATCTCGTCGATGCTGGCCGTCGGGATGGCCCTCAACGCCGGCCTGCACCGGGGGCACGTCTGACAGGGGCTACTGCCGCCGGGCCGCCTCGATCAGGCCCACGATGGCGGGGTCCAGCCAGTCCCGGGCATTGATGAATCGTGCCTCCACGACGCCCCGGCGGACCAGCCATGTCTCGGGGATCTTCTCGGTCCCGAAGAGGGCCTTCAGGTCCCGGCCGGCGACCTGGACCGGGTCCCGGAGCAGCACGAAGTTCGGGGGGATCTCGGCGGCGGTGTTCCGGGCGAAGAACTGGTCGATGGTCTCCCAGGAGTCGTCATAGGACACGGCCAGGACGAGGAATTCCGAAGGGCTGCGGGAACGGGCCAGGGCCAGCAGGCTCGGCAGTTCCTCGACGCAGGGAGGGCAGAAGGTCCCCCAGAAGTTCACGAAGACCACCGAGGCGTCGAAATCGGCCAGGGTCGTCCGGACCACCTGTCCCCCCCGGCGGGCCTCCAGGGAATAGGTGGCCTGGGAGGCCGTCAGGGGCCGCCCGATCACCTGTCCGCGACTCCTGCGCAGGAATGTCTCCATGGGCCCGAGCCCCCCGGAGACCATCTGGAGGATCCCGACGGCGATCCCCAGGAACGTGGCGCCGGCGGCCACCCACAGGAACATCCGTCGTGGGAGGGGTCTGGCATGGGAGACGTCCTTCATGGCAATCCTTCTTCCCCGTCGGTCCCGATCAGTCCGCCAGCGACAGGAGGCCTCCCAGCAGTCGGGCCAGGGCCGCGTTCCAGGAGGTCTGATCCGCCGGCACGAAGCCCTCGAGGTCCGCCTGATGGGCCGGAGCCGCCAGGTTCACCAGGTTCAGCCCGTTCCAGGTGGGGTCCCCGAAGGCCATCACCGGGAAGGGGGAGGCGGTGGAGTCCGCCGCGGTCTCCCAGGGGGTTCCGGGGAAATGGGGGCCGTCGGTCAATGTCGCGTCCTTGCCGCAGAGCATCCGGAGAGACCCGCTGGGGAACCCGTCGGACCCCAGGTCCTCGGGACACTCCCACTCTGCCCGGACGACATTGTCCAGCAACGCCCCGTCGTGGGTCACCTCCGGGAGCCAGGCCCGGAGGCCCACCGGATGCTCGAAGAACCGTCCCCAGTCAAAGGCCAGCACGTTGGGCAACAGCCCCTTCAGCAGCCCCGAGACCTCGTCCGCCTCCAGGCCGGCGAGGTCGATCCCCGCCACCTCCTCCAGGCCAAAGGACTCGAGCAGTCCCACCCGCACGAAGCCCACCAGCACCACCGACAGGGTCGGGATCGCGCCCCCGTGGAGCGTCACCGCCTCCCCGGGGACCTGGATGCTGCGGCTGCATGCCCGGAGGGACTCCAGGGTCTCCTCGCTCAGGACCAGGTACCAGGGGTCCTCGGCCGGGGTCCCCGCCTCGTCGAGGCGCACGCGATTCCGCACGTTGATCACGAGTCCCGAGGGCAGCCGCTCCAGGAAGGAGACCTCGTCGTCCTCGGGTCCGGCCTCGCCCATCCGTTCGATGGCCTGGTCCAGCAGGATGGCCACGTCGGCGAAGCGCCGTCGGGCATCCCCGAACAGCCGGACCCCGTCCACCGGGTGCAAGGTCAGGAAGCGGGCGTCCTCGTTGAGCAGGTAGGCCACGAGACGGGAGATCATCGGGAAGTCCACCGAGTCCCCGAACATCTGCTTGGCGCTGCTGGCCACCGTGAGGAGGTCGGTGTCCAGGTCCTGCCCCGCCAGGACGTCCAGGATCCCGGAGGCGAGGCTCGCCACGGCCCGGGTCAGCATCGCGTCCCCGGCATCGAATCGTCCTCGGAAGACCATGGAGGGCCGGATGCCCAGGTAGAGCGGAATGCCCACGGTGGACACCCCCGGGTCCCGGTCCCCCAGGGCCTCCAGGTGGGCCAGGCTCCGGTCGAAGTGGTCCCGCAGCTCCAGGAACGCCCGGTGGAGTTTCGCCGCCAGGATCTCGTTCCAACTGGCCGGATCCGGGTCGGGGGCCTCCCGGAAGAACAGGGCCGGGAGCCGCGGGCCGGTGGTCTGCCCGGTCAATACGGTCATGAGCGACTGGAACTGCTCCGCCCCGTAGATGGACTCCGCCAGACCAGCCAGGAACAGGGCCCGGGGGTCCGAGGGGCATCGGGCCAGGGCCTCCTCCAGGTCGTTCAGGGCAAAGCCCGGCTCGGCCTTCTCCAGCCAGTCGCGTCCCCGGGCCAGGGCCTCCTCGTTGTCGCAGGGGGTCCCGACGTCCTCTTCCGCGTCCGGAAGGAGGTCGGGGTTCGCGTCGGTTCCCGGGTCGGTGGGGACCTCGTCGTGCGGGCCATCGGGCCGACCCGTCTCCTCTCCGGGATCCGTCGCGACCTCCCAGGGGGTCTCGCCGGGGAGGTCCCCGCCGATGGGGTCCCCCGATCCGGCGCCTCCACCACCGCAGGCCCAGGTCACGGCCACCGGAACCCATGCCCATCGACATCGGCGGGTCATTGTGAACCTCCCGGTCATCGGTCGATTCCCTTTGCGTAGGGCGGCGGTTCGATGTCTCCCCGCATGGCCTTCCAGAGGATCCGCCCGAGTCCCGGGCAGGAGTCCACGACTCGGAAGTCGCAGGCATCGGACTCGGCAGCCATCACGGCACCGGCCCCATTGACCTCGTAGGGGACGTCCACCGGGAGTTCCACGAACGGGGTCGTGTCGATCGGTTCGGTGGCCCCGTCCACCCAGATGTCCAGGATGGGCGGTGCATACGCGTCATTCTTGCCCATCGGAGGCAGACCGAGGATCCCCTCGATGGTCCGGAAGACGCTGGGTACATCGTAGTGCAGCGACGACACGTAGTGCCGTCGGACCCACGGTGACACCACCGTCAGCACCGACCGATGGGCCTCCACGTGGTCCCCCGAACCCTGGGGGTCGTCCTCCAGGATGAAGACGACCGTCTCGGGCCAGTAGGGGGAATGGGTGATCCACTCCACCAGGCGCCCGGTGCCCCGGTCGTTGTCGGCCACCATCGTCGCGGGGGTCGGGAAGCCCTTCCGGGTCCCGTAGGTGTGGTCGTTGGGCAGGCCGATGAAGATGAATGCCGGGAAGATGCCCAGGTCCCATTCCCGGATCACCTCGGCAGCCTTGTCCACGTCCCAGACGGACTGGGTCCAGAAGGGGTACTTGTGGTCGTAGGAATCCTTGAACTCGTCGAGCATCCGGAGCCCGAAGGAGGGGAACTCCCCGTAGTTCCGGAAGGGGACGTCATGCTCGTGGAGGAGGTCGAAGAAGGTCGGCCACTCGCCATCGGGGTCGAGTCCCGGGTCGATGCCGGGGATGGGCAACTGGTCGGGGTACTCCTTCTCCATGAGGTCGTTGCACTGGGACTGGGTGACCCACTGGTGCCCGTGGAGGGAGGCCTCGGCGTTGGAATAGAAGTTGTCGAAGGTCGCGAACTCCCGGGACAGTTCATGGAAGTTCGGGGTGTAGCGCTCCCCGAAGACCACCAGGTTCGGGTCTCCGTCCCCGATGAGGTTGCCCTGGTGGTCCGTGAGGTCTCCCAGCAACATGTCGTAGGTCTTGTTCTCCCGGACGATCAAGATCACGTGGCGGATCGGGGATTCGGGAGGCCCCTTCAGCACGGGGATCTGGTCCGGGGTGCAGGAGCCCACCAGGAAGGCCCGGGCGCGGTCGTTGTTCCGGGTGACCTCCTCGGTCCACTGGTCCAGGGTCTCGGCATCGGGCATCGGCACCACGCCCAGGAACCCCGGGATGGTCTTGAGGGCCCGGGGATTCGGGTTGGCCATTCCCTTCGAGGAGGCCACGTAGATCCGGTCCCCCCGGGCCTGGACCTCGGTGGGATACCAGCCCGTGGGAATGGAGCCCAGGACCCGTCCCGACGCGGCATCGACCACGTCGACCCGGTTCATCGCCGCGGCGGTCACGAAGACCCTGCTGCCGTCGGGAGACACGGCGACACCGTTGACGTTGCCGTGGGTGAGGCCCTCGGGGTCCCCGGTCAGGTCCCAGGTCTCCTGCAGCGCTCGGCGGGAGGTGTCGACCACGGCCACGCGGTCGGCGTCGCTCAGGGCGACGTAGAGCCGCGATCCATCCGGCGAGAGGGCCATCGCCTCGGGCCCCTTCCCGACGGGGATCCGGGCCAGCAGGGCCCCGGTACCCGCGTCAACGGCGGTGACGGTGCTGGAACTCTGGTTGCTGGCCCAGAGGACCGTCGCGTCGGCCGAGAGGACGATGGCGTAGGGGGTGGCCCCCTCGGTGCGGACGACCCGCCGCAGGGCGCGGGTGGCCATGTCCAGCACGAACACCTTGCTGTTCGTGTTGGACAGCACGAAGACCTCCGACCCGTCCGGGGAGATCACCAGGTCCGACAGGTAGCCCGAGAGGCTCACGAACTCCCCGGGCATGTCCAGCGTTCCGTCGGGGAGGAGCGGGAAGAACCAGACCCGGGAGGTGTTCCCGCCGGCCACCACCAGGGTCTTCTGGTCGGGGGTCAGGGCGACCCCGCGAAAGGTGGATCCCAGGGGGACGGTCTGCAGCAGGGCCTCGGCAGGTGCGACCGTCGGCTCCCGAACGGCCGGGGCCGCCGTCAGGTCCAGCACCATCAGGGACCGCCCATCGCCATTGTGGACGACATAGGCCCGGGTCTGGTCCCGGTTCACGGTGAAGCCCAGGGGGAAGTCGGCGGTGGGAAATCGCGTGCCCACGGGGGCGATCACCCGCCCGTTGTGGAGCACCGCCCGGTGTCCCGAGGGGTCGGGTCCCGCCTTCTGCCAGGCCTCGGGGTCCATCTCCACGGCACGGCAGGTGATTCCGCCCTCGGTACGCGCCGGCGGAACGGGGTCGCCGACCCGGGAACAGCCGATCACCGCCGTGGCCACCACCATCCATCCCCACCAGGTTTGACACCGGTTCCCGTTCATGGTCCATGTTCCTCGTGACGAGGGCGGGAGTTTTCTTCCCGGAAACGCGAGGAGAACGATATCATAGGTCGACCCCGTCCCAGGCGTGGTGAATGTTCGATGCCCACGGCGGGGACGCCCGATGGCGGGTCGAACCTCTCCGGGGAACGGCCTCCCGGGTCGCGGCCGGGCCCAAGGAACCGGCACGGAAGGAGGCGACGATGGTGACTGGCTCCCGGGAACATCGGCAACATCCGCGCGTTGAGACCCGGTTGCTGGCGGTCTTCCGCAAGGACCTGGACCTGGAGGAGACCGACTCGTTGATGACCAACCTGAGTCTCGGGGGGGCCTTCGTGAAGACCCCGAACCTCGTTCCTCCGGGGACCGTGACCCACCTTCGGTTCTACGTGGACGAGGAGCAGGCCCCCCTCGCCGTCGTGGCGGAGGTCGTCTGGGTCCGCCGGGGCTCCCCCGATGGGGGTGGGCCGCCTCCGGGCATGGGAGTTCGTTTCCAGCAGATGTCCCCGGAGGATCAGGGGCGCCTGACCCGGTATCTGGCCCGACTGGTCGAGGAGGACCTCTTCGGGGCCGGGGACGGTGGTTCGGGATGAGGTGAGGAGCGGTTGCAACACCAGCACGGGCAGATGCGGTGCCAGTGTGGTAATATTGATTCCCAGCGGCCTGATGGGGCGAAAGGAGGGATTTCGTGACGGAGACCGAGAAGCGGGACCAGCGCCAGTCTCCTCGTCTCAAGTACGAGGCGTCGGTCGAACTGGAGTCGGACGACCGGTTCTACACGGGATTCTCCCGGAACATCAGCGGGGGGGGGCTGTTCGTGGCCGTGGCCTCGCCTCCCCCCGTGGGCACCCGGCTCACGGTCCGCTTCCGCCTGCCCACGCATCCGGACCCCGTGGAGGCCGAGGCCGAGGTCCGGTGGGTCCGGGACGGGTCCGGGGACCTGATGCCCGGCATGGGGGTCCGGTTCCTCTCGCTGCCGGACCGGGTGTCCGCGGCAATCGATCAGTACCTGAAGCAGCACGAGTCGCTGTTCTTCGACGAGTGACCGGGCGGTCGGCGGTGACAGGAGGATGAAGATGGAGGAGGAGTCCCGGCAGTCGGGCATCGAGAAGCGGCGATGGCGTCGGGTCTACTTCGCCTTCCTGGTGGAGGCCTCCGACGGCGATCGGGTGTTGCGTGGGCGCTGCCAGCGGGTCTCCGCGTCGGGCATGCACATCTATCACCCCGAACCGTTCCCCGAGGGGCGGCCCATCCGCCTGCGGTTCGTGCTGCCGGGGCAGGATCAGGCCCTGGAGGTCGAGGGGCGGGTGCTCTGGTCCCGACCCGAGGACCCCGGTCAGGGGCTGCTGGGGGGCATGATGGTGCTGTTCCCCCGCCTGGCTCCGGACCAGGAGAAGGCGATCCGGGCCTTCGTGGACTTCTGCCTCGATCGAGGGATGGAATACGAGCACTCGGCCCTTCCCACCGTGGGTCCCGAGGACCCCGGGGACGTGATCCCCGTGCGGTTCTTCGGTGCCGATCGACCCGGACGGGAGTCCTATGTGGTGAACATCTCCGAGGGAGGCATCTTCCTGCGAACGCTTCACCCGGCCGAACCGGGGGCTCCGGTGCTGGTGGACCTCTACCTGCCGGGGGCCGATCGGGTGCACCGGGTGAACGGGAGGGTGGCCTGGAGCCGGGCTCCCGATCCGAGATCGCCCGGGTCCTCGGGCATGGGGGTCGAGTTCCTGGGGGTCTCGGGGGCGGCGGCCGAGGCCCTTCACCGGTTCGTCGAGGACTTCGGACGGGAGTCGGCCTGAGGGGAGGTTCCCGATGAGAGTGGGACGTCTGGCGTGGATGGTCCTGGTGCTGGGCGCCGCGGTGGCCAGAGGGCAGGAACCCCCGCCTCAGGGGCCGGGAACGACCTCCGCAACGCCCGGCACCGAGGGGGCGGCGACCGAGGGGGCCGCCGCGGTCCGCTTGCGCCAGTTGCGGCAGCGGGTCGAGGAACTGAAGGGTCAGGTCTTCGACGCGAAGACCCAGCTGATGCTGTTGCGGGAGCAGATCCTGCAGAACCTCATCACCGATGCCCGGATCGAGGTGGTCCAGGTCAATGAGTTGTCCGCCGCCCTGAGCCTCGAGGAGGTCATCTACTCCCTGGACGGGGAGCGGATCTACTACCAGGCCAATCGGGAGGGGGCCCTGGACCGGAAGGAATTCCGGGTCTTCGAAGGAAGCGCGAGCCCCGGCAACCACGTGCTGGAGGTGGAGATGCTGTTCCGGGGCAACAGCACGGTCTTCACCTACCTGGGGGGCTACGTGTTCCGGGTGAAGGCGTCGGTGCCCTTCGTGACCATCCAGGGCCGCGCGGTTCGGGTCCGGACGGTGGCCTTCGAGAAGGGTGGGGCCGCGACCCGACTGGAGGATCGCCCCTCGATCCGGTTCGAGACCCAGCAGGACCGGGCCGTGGATCCTGCAGCCACCCAGGGTGAAGTTCGGTAGGGAGGCGCCAGGGAATGGGGGCGAGGCGGTTCTGGAATCCGGTGGCCGGCCTGCTGGTGCTGGGGTGGCTGTCTCCGGCCGCCGCCGTGCCGCCAGGTCCCCGCGACGTTCGGGGGACCCCCTCGCTGGATGCAGCCCTGGCGGACATGCAGGCGGCCGAGAACCTGGTCGCGGCGGGTCGCCGGGAACTGGCCACGTTGCGGGCCCGGGTCCGAGACTTCCCGGTGGAGCGCCGGGTGGTCGACGCCGACCTCTTCTTCGAGATGGGGCAGTACGGGAAGGCCGCCGTTCTGTACCGGGATCTGGCCGAAAACCCCGAGTACCGGGGGCATCCGGGCTGGGCCCGATCGCTCTTCCAGTTGGGGGAGTCCCTCTACCGGATGGGGGCCCTGTTCCGGGCCCAGGAGGCCTTCCGGACCGCCGCCCAGGTGACTCCGGAGCCCTACCGGTCCCGGTCCCTGGCCCGGGTGTTCGAGATCGCCGCGTCGGAGGCCGGGCAGGAGGGGGTCGCGGACCTGGAGGATCTGGCCCGAAGCCCCGGGGCCTCCCCGGAACTGCAGTATGCCTACGGCAAGTGGCTCCGGATGACGGGACGACAGACCGAGGCCGCGACGGTGCTGGGGCGGATTCCGCCCGATGCTCCGACGTTCGCCCGGGCCCAGTACCTGCTGGGGGTCATCGCCGCGGCCCGGGGGGACCTGTTGGAGGCCTACGGCCGATTCGCCGCGTCGGCGGCCGCGCCGGTGCACTCCGACGAGGATGCCCTGGTCCGGGGGGCCGCGGTGCTGGCCCAGGGCCGGGTCCTGTGCTCCCAGGACCGGGTGGCCGAGTGCATGTCGGTGCTCCAGGGCCTGGATGCCCGGAGCGCATCCTTCCCCGAGGCGATCTTCGAGTTGGCGTGGGCTCACTACAAGGCCGGGGACCTGCCCGGGGCGGTCCGGTCGCTGGACGTCCTGTTGATGACCTCCCCCGACGGGGAACTGGGGATGAAGGCCCGGGCGCTTCGGGGCCGGGTGCTGGTGCGGATGCGGGACCGTGCCGGGGCCGAGGCGGCCTACCAGGAACTCACCGCCCAGGTCCAGCCGATCCAGGAGGAGATGGACCGCCTGCTGGCGGACCAGGCACGCCTGGAGGCCTGGCTGGACTTTCGCATGGACCGGAGGGACGCCCGCAAGGAAGGGGTGTCTCCGCTGGGCGAACAGGCGGAACGTTGGATCCAGGAGGACCCGGAACTCCAGGACCTGATCGGGATGTTCGAGGACCTGCGGGCGCAACGCCAGGAGATCCAGGAGGGACTGGAAATGGCCCGATCCCTGTCCTGGGCGCTGCGCTCCGGGAGCCGCATGGAGGCGTTCCCGTCGTTGAAGGAGCGCTACCTCCAGGACCGGGAGGCCGAGGGGCGGGTGCTGCGGTCCCTCCGGACGGCCCTGGCCTTCCTGCGAAGCACGGTCCTGCCCGGCCTGCCCGAGGCGGCGCGTGCGACCATCGAGGGCGGGAGTCGCCGGGGCAGGGACCAGGAGGAGGAGGTCGATCGGCTTCCGGTCACCCGGGAGGAATTCCTGGCCCGGGCGCGGACGATGTCTGCGGAACTGTCGGCGCTGGGACAGGAGGTCTTCCTGCTGGAGTCGCTGCTGCGGGTCCAGAGGACCCAACTGCAGGCCATCCTGGAGTGGATCCGGGCCCAGCGCGAAGAGGCAGGGGGCGCCTGGAGCCCCGATCGGGAGGCACGCATCCAGCAGGAGATTTCGCGGCAACGGGCATCCCTGGCCTCCCTGGAGAAGGCCGTTGCGACGCTGAAGGAGACGCTGGTCCAGGAGGGGGTGTCCGTGAATTCCCCCGAGGACCTGGAGGCCGAGAACCGGCTCCGGCGGCAGGCCCTGGATCAGGCCCTCCAGGAGATTCGGCGATGGCGGACCCTGGGGGGCCTGTCGCCGCAGGACGGACAGGCGGTGGCCACGGTCGCCGCGCTGGCGGATCGGGGCCAACAGGCCCTGTCGGCCATCGCCGAGGTGGACGGCGCGGTGGTCGGGGCGGCCTCCCAGGCCTCCCGGGAACTCCAGGGACAGGTGACCCGGGCGACGTCGGTCCTGGAGGCCGCCGCCGGGGCCTTCGAGGCCACCGGCATGGAGATCGCATCGGTCTCCCGGACCGAGGTGGCCCGGGCCCTGCGCATGGTCCGGGATCGGTTGGGGGTCGCCCTGTTGGAGGCGGACCTGGGCCTCGTCGAGATGGCCTGGCAGGCGGCCGCCGAGGTCGAGGATCGCCAGCAGTCGCTCGGGAAGGCCTATTCGGAACGGCTCCGGGCCCTGGATGCCGTCGGAAAGGCGCTGAAACCGCTGATGCCGGTCACGACCCCGGTGGCCGGGGAACCGGCGCGGCCGGCCAGGTGAGGGGGGGAGCGGTGAAGAGAGGGGCGGCATTCTGGGTCCTCCTGGCGGCCTGGGGCGCTCCCGGATGGGCCCAGCCGGGACCCGTGGCCGACTCCGCCCCTCCCGGGGTCCTGGAGATGGAGGACCATGCCCGGGCCTTCGCCGAGGCGGCGGATCGATTCCGCAGCGACGTGGTCTTCCAGTTGCAGTGGGAGGTCATCCGGCAGAAGCAGGGGCTGACGGCCGCCTACCAGCGGGAACGGAGGAGGCTGGACCAGGAGATGGCCGGCCGCCGGAAGGAGGCCATCGCCGTGCTGGAGCGGTTCGTCGAGCACCAGCCGAACCATCCCCTCTACACCCCGGAGGTCCTCTTCCGGCTCGCGAAACTCTATTACGACCAGGCCCAGGACCAGTACATGGAGGCCTACGCCGCCTACGAGGAGCAGCGAGAACTGCACCGGAGAGGGAAGATCGCCGACGCCCCCGAGGAGCCCCGGAAGAACCTGGACCTGGCCATCCGGACCTACGAGCGGATCCTGGAGCGATTTCCGTCCTTTCGGCACAACGACGCGGTGCTCTATGCCCTCGGGTTCACGCTGCGGCAGGTGGATGAACCGGACCGGGCCACCGAGGTGTTTCAGCGGTTGGTCCGGGAGTACCCCCGGAGCAACTGGGTCCCCGACGCCTGGCTCATGGTCGGCGAGGCCCTCTTCGAACAGGGACGTTTCGCCGAGGCTGTCACGGCCTACCGGCAGGCGATGGGGGACCCCGGGGCCCGCTACTACGGCATCGCCCTCTACAAGCTGGCCTGGTCCCACTTCCAGATGTTCGATTACCCGACGGCCATCCGGACGTTCAAGCAATTGATCGAGTACCTGGACGGCCTGCACGACCGCAGCGACCGGGCCACCCAGATCCGCAACGAGGCGGTGGAATATCTGGCCTTGAGCCTCGCCGACGAGGACTGGAACGGAGACGGACTGCCCGACCCCGATGCCACCGTGGCCCGGGCCATCGCCTACCTGTCCGACGGGAAGCCCTTCGAGCGGGAGGTCCTGGAGCGCTACGGCGACGCCCTCTACCAGGAGTTCGAGAAGCGGAAGTATCCGATGGCCCTGGAGGCCTACCGGGCCGTGATCGCCATGGACCCGATGGACCCCCGGAACGCGGCGGTGAAGGAGAAGATCATCCGCGTCTACGAGACGATGCGGGACGAGGACGGGGCCGTGGCCGAGCGCCAGGACCTGGTGCGCACCTATGGTCCAGGGACTCCCTGGTACGAGCGCAATCGGGACCATCCCGAGGTGCTGGCGCGGGTCGATCGGCGCATGGAGATCGCGCTGCATCAGGTGGCGCAGTTCTACAAGGGCAAGGCGAAGGCCCTGCGGGACCAGGCGGTCCGGTCGGGGGACCCGGCCTACCTCTCGGCGGCGGTGCAGCAGTATCGCCTGGCCGCGGAGGCGTTCCAGGACTACCTGAAGCGCTTCCCCGACAGCCGCTATGCCTACGAGAACACCTACGACCTGGCGGACTGTCTCTACTTCAGTTTCGAGTTCGCCCGGGCGGCCGAGGTCTATCGCCGGGTCCGGGACTGGCCCAACCAGCAGCGGTACCGGGAGGCGGCGGCCTTCAACGTCATCGACGCCCTGGAGAAAGAGGGGGCAAAGGCCGTGCAGGACGGTCGCCTGACCAGGGCAGACATCCCCGGCGAGACGGGCGAGGTCCCGGAGGAGCGTCCCCCGGCGGGGGTCTCGGGCCGGGTGGAGGTCCAGCCACTGCCCCTCTCGCCACTGGTCCAGCAGTGGATCCTCGATGTGGACTACTACGTCCAGAACGGCCTGAGTCGGGCCGACGACCCGGAACTCCCGGCGCGCCTGGCCTACCGGGCCGCCGTGGAACTCTACCAGCGCCGGCATCTGGAGGAGGCCCGGAAGCGGTTCATCGCCGTGATGGATCGCTTTCCCGGCAGCCAGGTGGCCGTCTACTCCGCCCAGGCCATCATCAATTCCTACCGGATGGAGAACGACTGGGAGAACATCCAGGTCTGGGCGCAGCGCATCGAGGAGCGGCAACTCGGCAAGGCGGAGGACCGGGCCGCCCTGGCCGCCGAGGTCCGGCTGTTCCAGCTGGGCGCTGCCTTCCAGGAGGCCGAGCGGCTCTTCGAGGCAGGGGAGTACGTCCAGGCGGCCGAGGCCTTCGTGAAGGTGGTGGATCAGGACCCGAAGATCAAACTGGCCGACAAGGCGCTCCAGAACGCGGCCCTGGCCTACGAGAAGGCTCGTCGGCACGAATCGGCGAGTCGCGTCTACGAGCGCCTGATCCGGGACTACCCCGCATCGCCATTCGTGGAAGGAGCCCTGGTCCGGCTGGCGGACAACGCCCGGAAGGTCTTCGACTTCCAGAAGGCCGTGGAGGTCTGGGGCGACCTGATCCGGCGCTTCCCGAAGAGCGAGAACGTGCCCCTGGGACTGATCACCCAGGCGGACATGCTGGAGGCCATGGAGCGCTACCGGGACGCCGCCCGGATCCTGGAACAGTATGCGGACGCAGTCTCCGACCCGATGGAGAGCGCCCGGGCTCTGTTCCGGGCCGGGGCATTGTGGGAGCGCAACGGGAACAACGGCGACGCGCAGCGGGTATGGAAGCGGCTGCTGCAGGTCCACGGAGGGAACCGGGAGGCGGCGTTGCTGGTCCTCGATGCCCTGACCCGGATGGCCCGGATGGTCCGGTCCGACAACAAGGAATTCGAACGGCTGGCCCGGGAGGTGGTCCGGCGGGCCGAGGCCCTCGGAGTCCAGCCCGACACTCCAGAGGCGGCCTTCCCGGCCCAGGCGCTGTTCCAGTTGGCGGAGCCGAGGTTCGAGGAGTACTCGAACATCCGCTTCCGGGGGTCCCTGAAGGTCCAGGGGCAGTTGCTCCAGAGGAAGGCCAGGTTGCTGGCGGACCTGGAGAACGACTACCGGAGGGTGCTGGCCTGGCAGTCGGCCGAGTGGTCGGCGGCGGCATCGTACCGCATGGCCCAGATGCACGAGTTGTTCGCCCAGGCGCTCTTCGAGGCGGAGATCCCCGAGATGTCCCAGGAGGACATGGACACCTACCAGAACATGCTGGAGGACCGGGTCCACGTCTTTCGGGAGACGGCGATGCAGCGCTATGAGACGATGGTGACGGAGACCCGACGACTCCGGGTGTCCAACGACTGGACCCGGAAGGCCGTCGAGGCGCTGCACCGGTATCGTCCCAACGAGGTCCCGGCGATCCGGGAGGAGCGGCGGGTCCTGGACTTCGGCTGGAGGCGCCCGGCACCAGGGTTCGAGGAGGAACTGTGAGGGGGTGGTGGATCATCGTCGGGTTCGCCGGGCTGCTCGCCGCCTGCGGGGGCACCCAGGTGCGCTCGGAGCCGACGCCTGTCGCTCCCGCGGCGCCCGAGGCCCCGACGGTGGCTCCGGAGCCGGCTCCGGGAGAGGCGGCGGCACCCGAGGACGACCCCGATCGGGTCCATGCCGCGGAGCAGGCCGCCCGGGAGGTGGTGGCCGGGGTCCGGGCAGGGGGAGGGGATCCGGCCGAGGCCCGGACCCGGCTCCTGGCGCTGGTCCAGGGGGGAAACGCCTCGGCAGTGGCCTGGTACAACCTGGCCGTGGCCGAGATCCGCCTGGGGGATCTCGCGGCGGCGGCCGATCATGCCTGGAAGGCCGTCGAGATGTCCGGGGGGGCGCCCCGGGCCCTGGCTGTGGCCCGGGAGTCCTTCTCGAAGGCCTCGAGGGGCCCGGAACTGGCCGATCGCCTGGAGGCCCTGTCCCGGAACCTCCCGGAGAACGACGCCCTGCGCCTGGCGCTGGCCGATGCCCTGGTGCTGGCCAATCGCCCGGGGGATGCCCTCCGGGAGGCCACGGAGGTCCTTCGGCGGGACGAGACGAACGTCGAGGCGATGCTGACCATCGCCCGGGCCTACCTGGCCATGAAGCGCCTGGATGCGGCGGAGTACGTGGCGGTCCAGGCCGCGGACATCGGGAAGGACCCCCGGGCCCTGGCCCTGCTGGGCCACATCGCCTGGCACAAGGGGGACGCGAAGCGGGCGATGGCCTACTACCAGGAGTCCCTCAAGGGGGACCCGACCCAGCCCGAGGTCCAGAACAACCTCGCCGCCCTGTACCAGGAAGCCGGAGACGCCGCCGGCGCCGAGCAGGCCGCCAGCGAGGCCCTGCGCCTGGACCCGACCTACCGGGACGCCTGGATCAACCTGGGGAATGCCCGCCGGGCCCGGCAGGACTACGCCGGCGCCATCGCGGCCTACCAGGAGGCCCTGCGCCTGGACCCGGACTGCGCCGAATGCGAGTTCAACCTGGGGGTGGCCGAGATGGACCATCGGCCCCCGGAACAGGACGAGCCGGGGCACTGGAAGCGGGCCATCGAGCACCTCTCTCGCTACCGGGTCATGCGTCGGGGAGCGGTCCGGGTCGATCCGACGCTGGACGCCTATCTGGACGAAGCGCGACGGAATGCCGATTTCCTGGAGAAGGAGCAGGAGCGCCTGCGGCAGGCCCCGGCGCCCCAGCCCAGGGAACCGGAGACGGGGGAGCAAGGCCCCTGAATGGGAGTCGGGGGCGCGTTTCTTGATCGATGGGGTGTCGAAGGGGGATAATGAGGGCGCATCCGAGGGCGGGTGAGATGATTCGGAGATGGGTGCTGCTGTTGCTGCTGATGGTTCCCGCAGGGTCGTGGGCCCAGCAGCCTCCCTCGGGCGAATCCCCGACCGAGGGCGCGCCTGCCGCCGGCAACGTCCGGGTCCGGGAGTGGGTCCAGCGTGGGTCCCAGAAGGTCGTGGAGGTCAATTTCGAGGACAACACGGTCATTCAGGGGAAGGTCCAGAAACCCGGCGTGGAGTACCTGATCTCCCAGGACGAGTTGAAGTATGAAGGGCTCCCGATGGAGCACGATCTGGTCGAGACGCTGGAGCGTTCGGCTCGAAGCCGGCCTTTCTGAAGGGGTTCCGGGGTGACGGCGCGAGACAGGGGTGGAACGTGAGCGAGAAGAAGGGACCGGAACGAATCCTGCGAGTCGGGATTGTCCACCAGGGACGGATCGTCGAGGAGCGGCTGCTCCGGCGCCCCGGGGACGTGACGGTCGGCCTGTCCCCGAAGTGCACCTTCATCCTCCCGATCCAGAAGCCCCCGGAGCTCTATCGGCTGTTCCTCTGGAAGGACGGGGGATACCTGCTCCGGTTCACGGCAGGGATGGTCGGGAAGGTCTCGGTGGGTGACGAGGTTCTGGACCTCTCGGAGGTCCGGGAGCGGGGCCTGGCCCGCCGGGAAGGGGACTACTTCCTGCTGCCCCTGGGGAGCAACGCGGCGGGGAAGGTCCTCTTCGGGGAGGTCCGGGTCCTGTTCCAGATGGTGGCTCCCCCGCCGAAGCCCCGGAAGATTCCCGTCCCGCCGGCGGCCCGGGGGGGGCCCCTGGCGGCGCTGGACGGCCCCTATGCCTGGTCGGTGCTGGTGTCCTTCCTGCTGCACGTGGCCCTCGCGGCCGGGTCCCAGTGGTGGTGGGTCTCGTCGGGACAGATGGAGAAGGCGGCCCAGCGGGAGTCCTTCGTCTATCGGGTGCTGACGGCCGAACTGACCAAGAAGGAGAAGGTGGAGCCCCAGGAACAGGCGGGGCAGGGGGAGGGGGAAGGGACCGGAGGCGGCGCCGGGGAGGACGAGGGGAAGAGCGGCAAGGACGAGAAGCCCACGCCGCGGTTCACCAAGGCCGCCAGCGGCGGGGAACTCTCGGAGGAGGAGCGCTATCGCAGACAGGTGGCCCGGGTGCGGGAGGGGACGATCCTGAAGTACCTGGACGGTCCGGGCGGCGGCATCCGGGGCATCGTCGGGGCCGAGGCGGCCACCGAGGGCGTGGCCGGCGGGTTCGGCAGCGGAAGGGGTGCCACGGTGATCGCCGGGGACTCCTTCGGCTACCGCGGTGGCCGGGGAGGCGGTAGCGGCGGGGGAACGGGAGGCGGGGGAGGCAACACCTACCAGCGCCTGTCGGACGAGGACATCGGAGGCGGAGGACCGAGGCGCCCGGTCCAGGTGGCCTCGGGGCAGCGGGCCCAGGAGGAGGCGGTGCGCATCCGGGTCGGGGACCAGATGGGCGAGTCCAGCGGTCCGGGAAGCCTCAACGTGTCGGCGATCGACGGCGTGTTCCGGCGGCGGCGTGGCGCCATCGAGTCCTGTTACCAGCGGGCCCTGCGGGTCAATGCGGGCATCGAGGGGAAGGTTTCGATACGATTCACCATCGGGACCGCGGGGAACGTCACCGATGTCCAGATCGTCGAGAACAGCACCGGCGACAGCAGCGTCGGGGCCTGCATCGCCGACAAGATCCGGTCCTGGTCGTTCCCGCCCCCGGACGGAGGCATCTTCATTGTCACCCGGCACTTCCTGTTGATGAAGAGCGGGTGACGCCCCGGGAGGGTCCCGGGGGGGAGGCAACATGAGCCGGACCATCGGAAGGGTCCTGGGAGTCGCGGCGACGGTGTGGGCGTTCGGGGCCCTTGCCCAGGGGGGGACGGGGACCGCCGGCACTCCGGCGGTCACGCCGCCGCTGGACCGGACCGCGGAGCTGGCCGGGTCGAACCTGCGGGCCTCGGACCTCCAGGCGATGTCGATGGAGGAGATGACCCGACGGGCCGACCGCCTGGTCGAAGAGATGGACCGGGCCGTGAAGGATGTCCTGGGGCTTCTGAGCCAGGCGGTGGCAGCGAACGACTTCACGAGGATCAACAGCGTCAACCAGACTCTCACGATGATGAAGGGCCTCCTGCGGATCTCGGGCCAGAACGCCATCTCGTTGCGGGAGGCGGTCGCCTCCCGGGATCGGGCGGGGGCCGAGCACGAGTTCGTGAAACTCCACATCGCCAGGAATCGGATCCTGGCGCTCCGGGATCAGGCTCAGGCCTCCGGAGGGACCAGTGGCGAGACGTTGTTCCTGGGCAGCCCATTGGTGGAGCGGCAGTTCGCCGATGACCTTCCCCAGGCCGACGTCGCCGATGGACTGCAGGAAGTGGCCATCGACCTGATGGTGCCGCCGTCGGCGAGCCCATACTACTGAGACGGGCGGGCGAGGGACAGAGAGGGTGAAGCGCTCGATGGCGAAGGCGATTCGGGGAGCGGCAGTGTTGGCGCTGCTGCTGCTCCCGGCCATGGCGGTGGCCCAGGTGGGCCTCTCCCTGCCACCCGTGCAGGACGACGAGGTCCGGGGAGTGCGGTTCGGGCAGTTCGTCTGGGTGCCGTTCCTGGGCATCGAGGGGCGCTACAACAGCAACGTCTTCCGCCAGGACAGCCGGGAGGGCCGCTCCGAGGCGGGCATCCTGACCCTCCGGCCGGGCTTCTCCCTGGGGAACCCGAACTACTCGTGGCTCCACCTGACCTGGGACGCCTCGGTGGACGTGAACTTCTGGTTCAGCGACGACCCCAACGTCCGGAAGCAGGGCCGAGTCGCCGCCGAGACGGGCCTTCGGGCCGAGTTCTTCCCGAAGTCGGTGGTGGGCTTCTACATCGCCGATCGATTCCAGCGGACCTCGACCCCACCCAACGAGAGCTCGACCCAGCGCTATGACCGGAACTTCAACCATGTCGGCGCCGGGATCCAGGTCCGTCCCGGCAGCGCCCTGGATTTCTCCCTGGGGTATGCCTACGCCTTCGACCTGTTCGATCGGTTCTCCGAGGGGGATCGGTCCTTCCACGAGGTCCGGCTGCTGGCCCTGTGGAAATTCTTCCCCAAGACCCTGTTCCTGGGGGACGTGGACTGGCGCTACCAGCAGTGGAGCACCGCCCAGACGGGATTCCGGAGCGGATCGATGCCCCTCCGGGCGGCGCTGGGCGTCCGGGGATTCGTCACCCGCCAACTGGCCCTGGAGGTCCGGGCGGGGTACGGCCAGGGATTCTACCGGGAGGGCTCGGACGTCCAGACCTTCATCGGGAAGGCCGCCCTGGCCTGGATGCCGACTCCCTTCACGCTGGTGGACTTCGGCTACCAGCGGGACTTCGAGGATGCCTCGTTCTATGGACGATGGTTCACGACGGACTCGCTGCGGCTCAAGGTGGCCCAGCAGTTCCTGCGCCGGGTCACGCTGGCGGGGGAATTCGGATGGTCCTACCTGTCCTTTCCTCGGGTGGTCCCGGGGACAGGAGACGTCCCGGGATACTCGTCGGTGACGGTGAGCCAGGAACAGCGGCGGGACCATGCACTGAAGGCGCGCCTGGAGGTCGGGTACTCGGCCTTGCGCTACCTGTCCCTGAAGGTGGGCTACCAGATGGACGGGATCCTGACAGGGTTCCGGATGACGGGCACGACACCCGGGGGAGCGCCGCTGGTGGACTACGGCGGGTGGTGGGTGCACCAGGTCTTCGGCGAGGTCCAGGTCCTCTACTGACGCTCCCGGGGGGTCATGATCCGCTTCTCCCGGTTCCTGTGGATGGTCATTCCCTGGGTCCTGGCCTGCGGGGCCTCGGGGAACTACCGCGAGTGGGAGGCCTCCTCGCCTCGAGTCGCCGAGTCGGGCGGACAACTCGGTCCCGGGGACCTCATCGAGGTGAAGGTCTTCCGGGAGAATGACCTCTCGGGGGTCTTCCAGGTGGGCCCCGACGGGACCATCGACTTCCCCCTGATCGGGACCCTGGCGGTGGCGGGTCAGACCGCGCCGGAAGTCGCTTCCCTGATCCGGCAGCGGCTCGGGGAGGGGTATCTGCAACATCCCCACGTGACCGTGCTGGTCAAGGAGGTCCAGTCGCGGCGGATCTACGTCCTGGGCCAGGTGGAGCGGCCGGGGACCTTCAAATACGAGGAAGGAATGACGGTGGTGCAGGCCATCACGCTGGCCGGTGGATTCACGAAGACCGCCCGTCCCGATGCCACGGTGGTGACCCGGGTCATCGACGGCCGGGAGACCCGCTTCGTGGTTCCCGTCGAGGAGATCAGCCGAGGGACGGCCCGGAACCTGCCCCTGTTGCCGGGGGACATCGTCTTCGTTCCCCAGTCCATCCTCTGACGGGCCGAAGGCCCCGGGTCCCAAGAATTCCCGATTGAAACGCGAGCCTGTGGTGCTATCATCGTTGGCGCCGGGGAGAGAACACGGAGCGGCCTTCCGGAACGGAGAGGAGACGCAGCATGGGCAAAGTCATCGGCATCGACCTCGGCACCACGAACTCCTGCGTGGCGGTGATGGAGGGCGGGAATCCGGTCGTGATCCCCAACCTGGAGGGAAGCCGGACCACCCCGTCGGTCGTGGCCATCGGGGACGACGGCGAGCGGCTGGTGGGTGCCGTGGCGAAGCGACAGGCCATCACCAACGCCCAGAACACGGTCTTCGCGGTGAAGCGGCTCATGGGGAGGAAGTACGACTCCCCGGAGGTCCAGCGGGTGATTTCCTCGTACCCATACAAGATCGTCCGGGCCGCGAACGGCGACGCCGCGGTGGAACTGGCCGGCCGGCAGTTGTCGCCCCCCGAGATCTCGGCGGTGATCCTGTCGAAGATGCGGGAATACGCCGAGGAGTACCTCGGGGAGACGGTGACCGACGCGGTGATCACGGTGCCCGCCTACTTCGACGACACCCAGCGGCAGGCCACCCGCGATGCGGGGCGCATCGCCGGCCTCAACGTCCTTCGGATCATCAACGAGCCCACTGCCGCGGCCCTGGCCCACGGACTGTCCCGGCGGGCGGCCGGGCGCATCGCGGTCTATGACCTGGGGGGAGGGACCTTCGACATCAGCGTGATGGAGGTGGGCGAGGGGGTCTTCCAGGTGAAGACCACCCACGGGGACACGTTCCTGGGGGGCGAGGACATCGATGCCCGGATCGTGGACCTCCTGGCGACCCAGTTCATGAAGATGCACGGGGTGGACCTCCGGGAGGACGTGGTGGCGCTCCAGCGCCTGCGGGACGCCGCGGAGAAGGCGAAGATCGACCTCTCGACGGCCCGGGAGGTGGACATCAACCTCCCGTTCATCCACGCGGACACGAGCGGCCCCAAGCACATCCAGGTGACGTTGACCCGGGCCCAGCTGGAAGCCCTGGTGGACGACATCATCTCCCGGACCATCGACCACTGCCGCCAGGCCCTGGCCGACGCCGGGGTCGAGCCCCGGGAACTGGACGAGGTGCTGCTGGTCGGGGGCATGACCAAGATGCCCCTGGTGCAGCAGAAGGTGGCGTCGTTCTTCGGGATGCAGCCCTCCCGGGGGGTGAACCCGGACGAGGCGGTGGCGGTGGGAGCGGCGATCCAGGCGGGGATCCTCCAGGGCGACATGGGCGACGTGGTGCTCCTGGACGTGGTGCCCCTGTCCCTGGGCATCGAGACCCAGGGTGGGATCTTCACGCCGCTGATCGAACGGAACACCGCGATCCCCTGCTCGGTCACCGAGGTCTTCACCACGGCCGAGGACTACCAGCCCCTCGTGAACATCCACGTCCTCCAGGGCGAGCGGCCCCTGGCGAGGGACAACAAGAGCCTGGCCCGCTTCGAACTGCTGGGCATTCCGCCGGCCCGGCGGGGCATCCCGAAGATCGAGGTGGCCTTCGAGGTGGACGTGAACGGGATCCTGAACGTCTCGGCCCGGGACCTGGGGACCGGCAACGTGCAGACGGTCCGGGTGCGGCCCACCTCGGGTCTCAGCGAGCGGGACATCGAGCGGATCCTGGCCGAGGCGGCCGAGTCGGCCCGGGAGGATGCCTCCCGGCAGGAACTCGCGAACCTGAAGAACCGGGCCGACGGGCTCATGTACACCACCGAGCGGTCCCTGGAGGAGTTCCTGAACTACCTGACCGACGAGGAGATCGCCCGGATCCACGCCGACCTGGAGGCCTGCCGGAAGGCCCGCAACGGCAACGACCCCGCGGCGATCATCGCGGCGATCAAGAACCTGGAGAAGTCCTCCTACCGGATCGCGGAACTCATGTACCGCGACGCCTCCGGTTGATCGAGCCATGACCTCTCGTCTCCTCTGGCTGGTGGTGGCCCTCGGCCTGGGGGGGAGCGTCCCGGTCGCCGCGGGCGCCGGCGGGTCCCTCGGGGGATCGGGGGCCCCGACTCCCAGGTCCCCGCCGGTTTCTGAAGCGGCTCCGCTGGCCTCGTCCCCGGAGGTGCCTCCGGAGGCGCATCCCGGTCCTGTCCCCGATCCTCCGGTCCGCCGTGGGGAGACCTCGAACCTCCCGATTCCTGCAGCACCCTCTTCGGGATCGGGGGGAAAGACCCTGGTCTGCCTGATCCTGCCGTTGAGCGGCCCTCATGGAGGACTGGGGTCCCGGGTGCTGGATCGGATGAAGGCGGCGCTGGCGGCGGCCTCCCTGACCCCCTGGGAGGCTCGGGATGACCGGGGGACCGATGCGGGGGTGGTCGAGGCGGTCTCCTGGGCCCGGGATCGGGGATGCGGGGTCTGGGTGGGGGGGATCGGGGACCGGGAGGCCCGGGACCTGGTCCGGGAGGCCCGGGAGCAGGGGGTGCCACTGGTGGGACTCTGGAGCAGCCCGTTGGTTGCAGACGACGACCGGGTGATCGGGGTGACGCCGGATCGCCGGGCTCCCATGGTGGTCCTGGCCCGGTACCTGGGGGATGCGGGGGTCCGGCGGGTCTTCCTGCTGGCAGGGCCCTCGGCGGGGGACCGGGAGCGGGCCACGGCGCTGCAGCAGGCTGCGTCGGGGTTCGGGACGGTCGTCCGCGTCGAGGCGTCGCTGGACCCCCGGTCCTCGGCGGTGGCGCTGGCCGAGGCGATGGCGGCCCGGCGGTCCGGAGGGGGTTGCGAACCGGAGGCGCTGGTGCTGTCGGCGGAGCCGGATCTGGCGGTCCGGTGGAAGGGCTTCCTGGAGGCGGACGGACTGACCCAGGGGAGGGACCGGTGCCCGGGACCGTTGCTGGCGGGACCGCCCTCCTGGGCGACGCCCGAGGCCTTGCGACGCTACGGGTTGGCCCTGGAGGGGGCCATCACGGCAGCCTGGAGGGACGACGAGGGGCTGCCGGTGACGGACCCGCTGGTCTCGGGGATCCGGCTGGCCCTGGCGGCGTTGCTGCACCGGGTCCGGTCCCCGGAGGGATCGGGTTGGAACGGACTGGAGGTGCGCCTGGGCGATCGGTTGATTCGATACCTCGCCGGGGAATGGCAGGGGGTCGAACCGGCTCCACTGCGGTTGGAAGGGGGCCGGGCCCGGTGGCTCGACGGCACCGGAGACCCTCCTCCGGAGGGGCAATGACCCCGACCACCCGTCAGGCCGCGAGGTGCCGCTCGAGGCGCTCCACCAGTTTCGCCTTGGGCAGGGCCCCGACGATCTGGTCCACCACCTGACCGTTCTTGAAGATCAGCAGGGTGGGAATCGCAGTGATATTGAAGCGGCCCGCATAGCGCTGGTGGTCGTCCACGTTGACCTTGCAGACCTTCAGGCGGCCCGAGTAGGCGGTCGCGAGGTCCCCGACCACCGGGGCGATGGCCTTGCAGGGGCCGCACCACTCGGCCCAGAAATCCACCAGCACCGGGAGGGGGGACTTCAGGACCTCCGTCTCGAAGGTGTCGTCGGTCAGGTGCAGAACCAGGGGATTGTCCGCCATCGTGGTGTCCTCATGCCAGAGAAGTCAGGTCTCGATCACTCGGGCCTGCTGCTTGCAGACCTCGACGTACTTCAGGCGCAGGTCCAGGAGCAGCCGCTCCAGGAAGGCCTTCTCGTCCTCGGTCAGGTTGCCCCGGGTCTTCTGCTGGATCATCGCCAGCAGGTCGATCACGTGGCGGGCGAGGGGGAGGTTCACCATCGGCCTGCCTTCCGTTTCCGGGGCCCCCTGGCCCAGGTGGTACATCGCCGTGGTGCCCATCGACAGCACGAAGGCGGTGAAATCCACCTCCCGCAAGTCCACGCCGGGAGTCCTGCAGCCGCAATCGTCGTCGGTCATCTCATCCCCTCCGGGGCCTCACCGCTTCCGGGATCCCTTGGCCTTGGGTCCGGGATCGCCCACCGGGGCCGCCTCTGGAGAGAGGGCCTGGGGATTGGCCACGTTCTGCGCCGCATCCGGCAGGCTCTTCCAGTAGGCTTCCAGTTCCTCGGGGGTCAGGGCCTTCTTCGCCAGGTGACGCTGCTGTAGCCGGACATCGAACAAGAGGTCTCGATCCATTGCTGGACTCCCGATTCGGGCGCGGGTCAACGGACGCAATCTATGGCCTCGCCGGAACGGTGTCAAGAATCGGGAGGCGCGTCAGGAGCCGGGGGTGGCGAGGGACAGGTCCACTGCGACGAGGGAGCGGGAGGGCCGGGCGGCCGGCAGCAGTTCGGTCCAGTGCAGGAGCCGGAGACCTGCGGCCCGGGCCTCCCGATGGACCTCCGGGAGGCGGGAGAGGGGATAGAGCAGGGTCGCCAGTCCGCCGGGGGCCAGGGTGGTCCGGGTCGTTCGAAGGAGGCCCGGGAGGTCCAGGAAGACCTCGTGGCGGGCGGCCTCCTTCTCCGGGTTCGGGTTCCGGTGTCCGGTTCCCACGGGCCAGAAGGGCGGGTTCGAGACCACTCGGACGAAGGTCGTGGCCGCCGGGAGCCACGTTGACGGGTCGCGGGCATCGGCCCGGATCACCCGGACCTGTTCGTCCCGGTGATTCGCCCGGACGTTTCGATCCGCCCGTTCCGCCAGGGCCTCCTGGAACTCGATGGCCCAGATGGGGTGGTCCCAGCCCCGGTGGGCCAGCACCAGGGAGATCACGCCGCTTCCGGTGCCGATCTCCAGCAGGGGGCCCCTCGGACCGGTGTCGAGGACGTGGCGTGCCAGGGCCACGGCGTCCTCCCCGAAGCGGTAGCCGTCCCGGGCCTGGACCAGCACGATGGCATCCATCAGCACGGTCAGGTCCTCGCCGGGGAGGAGGGGAGGAGGGTCGACCCCCGGGGGAAGGGGGAGTTCGGGGTGGCGTCGCATCATGGCCGCATCCCGGGCCGCGGGCCTAGGGGATCTCCTCCTCCAGGGGATGGATGACGACCCCGGTCAGGATCTTCGGGTAGAAGAAGGTGGACTTCTGGGGCATCCGCTCGCCGGCGGCGGCGACGGCCTCGATCTGGGACACCTGGACGGGGTTCAGCATCACGGCGGCCTGGTACTCGGGGTGGTCCCGGAGGGCCTCCTCGACCTCGGCCGGGGAGTGGCAGTAGTCCAGGTGGGTCTGGGCGGCCTGGGCCTCCCGGGTGATGCCGAGCCTCTCCCGGAAGACCTTTTCGTGCAGCCAGGAGACGTCCAGTTCCGCGACCGGGCGCGGCAGGCCCGAGGTGCGGCAGAAGGCCTGGTGGGCCTCGGGGGTCGGACGGACGATCTGCCAGGAGGCATCCCGGCACTTCCAGGCGAAGGCGGGCCCCTGGCCCTGGACCTTCTGGAGGGCCTTCCAGGCCGCCTGGGCATCGCCCTCGACGGCCTGGATCGTGCATTCCTGCTGGAGGGATGCCCACAGGGAGGGCCAGGAACAATCGGTCAGTCCATGGACCAGCCGATGGATCGGGAGGATCACCAGGCCCTCCTGGGCGGTGTTGGCCATGAACACGCTCGCGAACTGCCAGGGCTCCTGCCCCGTGACCTGGGAGGTCTCGGCCAGCCGGGTCCGGCGGTAGTTCCGGAAGGTCTCGAAGCGGTGGTGTCCGTCGGCGATGTAGTGGACGACGCCCGAGAGGACCTCCGAGATGCGCGCGATGGCCTCGGGACTCGTCACGCGTCCCAGGGTGTGGACCACGCCGTCGGGGGTGGTGAACCGGGCCAGCGGCTCCAGCACCCCAGGGGTCTCCAGCAGGGTCTCGACCTGCCGTTCGGGGTCCGTGTAGAAGGTGAAGACCTGGCTGCACGCGACGTGGGTGGCCCGGAACAGGCGGAAGCGGTCCTCCTTCGGCCCCTCCAGCGTGCGCTCGTGGGCCCGGATGCCGCTGTCGTCGTCCTCGATCCGGCGACGACCGATCACGCCCCGGCGCGTCACGGTGCGTCCGTCGGGGAGCAGGAAGGTCTGGTCATAGACGTAGAAGGCCGGTGCGGCGTCCTGGGCAATGCTCCCCTGGCGCAGCAGGCGCAGGAGTTCCTCCCGGGATCGGGTATAGCGGTTGCGGGTGTCGTCGTCGGTCGGCAATTGCAGGGCCAGGTCCAGGCGGATCACGTTGTCTGGGTGCCGCTCATGGAGTTCCTGCTGCTGCCGTGGCGTGATCACGTCGTAGGGCGGGGCCACGACTCCCGCCAGGTCCCCGACCACCTCGGGCCGGTACCGAAACGCCCGGACTGGTTCGACGGTCTGCATCCCAATGCCTCCAACTCCCGGTCCTGGTTCCGGGATTTCCATCGGTCGGGGCGGAACCTAGCACACAAGGTCAGGGAATAGGAAGATCCCCGAGGGTCAGATGACAAGACCTGGAATCCCGCGACGTTCGCTGCGTCGGGGAAGGGCTTCGGGCGTCAGGGATCCCGGGACCGGAGCAGCGACAACAGGCGGTCGTGGATGCCGTGGAAGTCCCGCCCGCTCATGGCCAGCAGCACGTCCCCGGGGCGGACCCGGGCGACGGCTTCCCGGGCCAGGTCCTCCAGGTCGGGAACCAGGTGGGCCGGGACCCCGGCCGCGGCCAGGTCTCCGCAGAGGCGGCCCATGTCGATCTTCTGGTCCTCCGGGAGGTTGTCGGGCTTGTCGTAGGGTCGGCAGAAGAAGACCTCGTCGGCCTCCCGGAACGCCGTGACGTAGTCCTGCTGGAAGACCCGCCTCCGACTCGTATTGGACTCGACCTCGAAGAGGGCGACGACCCTTCCGTCGGGCCATGCGCCCCGGACGGCCCGGAGGGTCTCCCGGACCGCGGTGGGGTGGTGGGCGAAGTCCTCCATCACGGTGACCCCGCCGGCGACGCCCCGGATCTCCTGACGCTTCTTCACGCCCTGGAAGGAGGCGAGGGCCCGGGGCAGATCCGGTCCCGCCGCGTCGATCTCGTGCAGCAGGGCCAGGGCACCGACGGCATTGTGGAGGTTCTGCCGGCCGATCATGGGGACTTCGAAGACGCCGGCAGGGGTCGTTCCCCGGACCAGGCGGAAGCGGGGCCGTCCCCGGTCCCACCGGAGGTCCTCGCAGTGCCAGGTGCCCGCATCGACGCCGAAGGAGATGGCCGGGCGGCCCGTGCGCCGCAGGACCTCCCGGACCGACTCGTCGGACTCGGGGACCAGCAGGGGATGCCCCGGGGGCACGATCTCCGCGAAGGCGGCGAAGGCCCGGATCACCGCCTCCAGGTCGGCGAAGATGTCGGCGTGGTCGAACTCGATGTTGTTGATCACCGCCGCCTGGGGGGCATAGTGCAGAAACTTCGGGGTCTTGTCGAAAAAGGCCGTGTCGTATTCATCCCCCTCCAGCACAACGTGGGGGCCTCGACCCAGGTGATGGTTCGTGTCGAAGTTCCGGGGCAGGCCCCCGATCAGGAATGACGGGTCCCGTCCCTGGGCCGCCAGCAGGTGGGCGACCAGGGAGGCGGTGGTGGTCTTGCCGTGGGTGCCGGCAATCACGACGGGGATCCGGTCCGCCAGGAAGTATCGCCGGAGGGCCTCGGGGAAGGAGTCATAGGGCAGGCCCGATTCCAGCAGGGCCTGGGCCTCGGGATTGGTCCGGCGGATCACGTTGCCGACCACCACCAGGTCGGGGCCCCAGAGGAGGTTCTTGGGGTCGTAGGGGTGCAGGACCGGGATGCCCAGGCGGTCCAGGAGGTCGCCGACCGGGGGGTAGGGGCGGGCCTGATCGGATCCCCGGACGTCACAACCGGCCTGGCGGAACAGCCCGGCCACGGCCGACATCGCGGTGCCTCCGATGCCCAGGATGTGAACGCGAAGGTTCATCGAGAGTCCTCCCGTGGGCCTGGGACCGATGCTAGGCCAGCAGGCAGGAGACTACCAACCGGATGCAGGATCGATGGTGGAGCCCCGGATTCCCTGCCGGAAGGAACGGCTCCGCCCCTCCCCCCGCGTCGCACCCCCGTGCCCGGGCCTCCCTCGCGGCCCTCTGCCCGCGTTGCTCCAGCGGCCCGCCCGTCGGGGCGGGAGACGATTCCGCAGTGGCAACCTCCCCGGTCATCCTCCCGGGTGGCGAAACACGCCATGGCGGGATCATCGCTGTCGTTCATTTGTCCATTCCGATTCCGGGGACCTATCCTTGGCCCGATGAAACGCCTTTCCAGCCAGGCTCGGAGTTCCGAGAAGACCCACGGACACTGCGTGATCTGCGGGGCCGAGGGGTCGAGCGACCGGGACACGATCTGCGGGGACTGTGGTGACCCCTACGACATCACCCTCTTCTGCCGTTCCTGCGGGCGGCGCTGGAGCGTCCCGGAGGATGCGGCCCGGGACCTGCTGGTCGAACATGGCTATGACCTGGAGGACCTCCGGGGGGTCGTGATGAAACTGGACCGATGCAGCCGGTGCCTCGCCGACGGGGAGACCTCCCACCTCGACGTCTACCGGGTCCGCCTCCCGGTTCCCAGGGAACCCGGGCGGGAATGAACTCGGATCCCGGGTTTCACGCCAGCGCCGCCGCCAGCAGGATGCCCATGCGCTTGCAGAGGGCCGGGTCCGCCCGGCTGGGGAGCAGCACCGGGATGCGCGCGCCGGCAACGATGCCGGCGTTCCAGGCCCCCGGGAGGAAGCGCGGCAGCGTCTTGTAGAAGACGTTGGCGGTATTCAGGTCCGGGAAGAGCAGGGCATCGGCGTTTCCGGCCACGGCATCCTGGACCCCTTTGATCCGGGCCCCTTCCTCCGAGGTGGCGATGTAGAGGTCATGAGGTCCGGCGACCCGGGCGCCCGGGAAGGCCCCCTGGGAGGCCATTCGGGTCAATTCGGCCGCGTGGACCGTCGCCTCGATCTTCGGGTTCACCTTTTCCACCGGGGCGATCAGGGAGACCCGGGGCTCCGGGACGCCCAGGGTCGAGGCCACCTCGACGAGGTTCCGGACCGCCTGGGCCTTCTCCGCCAGCGTCGGCGCGATCAGGATCGCCGCATCACTGAAGAAGAGGGGCTGGGGATGGCCCGGGATCCCGGCCATCGCCACGTGGGTCAGGATCCGGTCCTCGGGGACCAGCCCCAGGGATCGGTCCAGCAGCGCCCGCAGCAGGACCTTCGTGTCCACCTGCCCCTTCAGCACGAACCGGACCTCCCCCGAGGCGGCAAGGCCCAGGGCCTTCCGGCAGGCCGCCGCGTCGTCCTCGCAGGGCACCACCTGGAAGGGTGCCAGTGACAGTCCCGCCTGGGCCGCCATCTCCCCGATGCGAGGCGGGTCCCCGATCAGGACGCCTCCCTGGATCACCTCGTCCTGGATGGCCATGGCCAGGGCCTCCAGGGCCTCCAGATTGTCGGCCCTGGGCACCGCGACCCGGCCCGGTCGGCGCCGGGCCCGCGACCGGAGTTCCGTTCCATGAACCGGCATGTCGTTCCGCTCCATCCTGTTCCCTCGAACCAGCCCTGGCAAGGACTACCACGGCTCCCATCCCCCGAACACGCCAATTGGGGGACAGTCACCGATTTCTCGCAGTCCACCTCCCGTGGTGAGAGGGGATTCCCGCAGGAGAACCCGCCGCGGCCGGGGGTCCGTCCGTCGAGTCCCCTCCCAGGTTGCCAGGAAGGCTCGTTGCTCCTAGGCTACCCCGGAACACGGGGGTGGGATGGGACAGGTCTTCCTGGTCACCGGGGTCATCGCCCTGTTGGCCGCCCACAGCCTGCATCGGGGAGGGCGTCGGGCCGATCGCCCCCTGACGGCGTTTCTGGTCGCCCTGGGGGCCGCCGCGCTGCTGGCCGCCTGGCAGGGATGGGCCGAGGTGGGGACCGTCGCATTGCTCATCGGCCTGGGGATGTTGATGGTCCCCCCCCAGGCGGCCATTGCGGCCCAGATCGCCCGGATCCGGGGCGCTCACCGGGCCTCGACCTTCTGGGAGACCCTGGCCTGTCTCTGCCTCCCCAGCGCCATCCGGCGCCTTCATCGCGGCGCCGCGGCGGCCGTCAGCGCCCGGGTTCGGGGACGCATCGATCACGGCGCCTTCCTGGCTCGCCTGCGGGACCTGGACCGACTGGTCCCGGGGCCCGGAGTGCTGCGGTTGAACGAGGCCCTGGTTCAGGCCGCGGCGGCCCGGGGGGAATGGGATCAGGTGCTCCAGATGCTGCCTCCTCCCTCCCCGGACCCCTTTCCCTTCCAGGGCTGGACGATGGCCGCCCGGGTGGCGTTGCTCCGGGCCCTGCTGGCCCGGGACCGGATCGCCGAGGCGGCGGACCTGGTGCGGCGAATGGACGTCGGCCTCGAGGAAGGGGAGCCGGGTCTCGCCTGCCCCGGGGACCTGGCGGAGGTCCCGGAGGTCTGGCGGGACCGGGCGGGCCTCGAGTGGCTGGTGGCCCTGGGGGAGGACCCGAGGCCCTGGGTGCGGCCGTTTTCACCGTTGCGGGTGCTGGTCCCCGCATCGGAGCGGCGGTCCTGGGCCCGGAAGGCCCGGGCAGTCCGGGAGTCCGGGAGGGCGCCATGGGTCCGGGAGGCGGCCGATGCGGAGCAGCGTCGACTGCGTCGGACTGCGGGGCTGCCCCAGTTCCTGACCAGCGTGCCAGCGATGCCTCCTGCCACCCTGGGTCTCGTCCTCTGGAACCTGACCTGGCTGGTGTTGCTGATGGCCACCGGGAGCAGCCTCGACGGGAGCCATCTGTTCCAGTGGGGCGGAGCGGTGCCATCGCGGGTCTTCGGCCCGGACCCCTGGCGACTCGTCCCCTCGATGAGCCTCCATGCCGGGCCACTGCACTTCCTGGTCAACATGCTCTTCCTGGCCTACGCCGGGGGCATTGCCGAGCGGCTCCTGGGACCGCGAATCCTGCTGTGGACCTACCTGGTCTCAGGCATTGCCGGGGGGCTCCTGGCCATGGCGATCGGTCGGGAGCAGGTGCTGGTCGGGGCCTCGGGGGCCATCGCCGGGGTCTTCGCGGCGGCAGGCATCGGTCTCTGGCGCGGCCGTCGCGAGTTGCCGGGGCGCTGGTTCCGACGCAACCTCCGGTCCTTCGTGCAGACCCTGGTGGCGAACGTGCTCCTGGGGATGGCCCTGCCCATGATCAGCCTCTCGGCTCATGGCGGCGGGTTCCTGGGAGGGCTGGTCGCCGCCGGGACCTCCCGCCGGGCCTCCCGCTTCGGCATCCTCCCGGCGATCGGGGTCTCGGCGGCCTGTCTGGCGGCGGTGGGCGTCGGCGTCTTCGGGCTGTACCGGTCCTGGGAACGTCCCCTGGGGGAGACGCTGCCGATGCGGTCCGTGGTGGTCCGAGGCGAGGAGGGGGGCGTGCGGTGGGAGATTCCCCTGGAGGTCCCGATCACCTGGCTGGACGTCCGGGAGCAGGACCCCCAGAGTCCTCCGGCCTTCGCGGGCGCCGCCGGGCAACTCGCGGCGGTCCAGGTCCAGTGCCGGGAGACCTGGAAACGGATCGGGCCCGAGGGGCCCCGTCCCCTGGCCCCTGGTGATGCCCGGGGGATGGCGGACCTGATCCGGGAGGCGACGGACGAATCGGATGGGATCAGGGTCCGGGAGGGAGAGAACGGCTTTGCACTGGTGGAACAGGCCCACCGGGATGGGAACGAGGCCATCAGCGCCCATCGCCAGGACCCCCAAGGGGTGATCCACCTGCACTTCTTCTTCGATCGGGGCTCCCGGGAGGCGACCCTGCTGCCCCGGATGTTGCGCGGCGTGGGGCCCCTGACCTGTCGAGAAGCCGGCACGGCACCGGGGGAGAGATGGTCGACAGCCCCTTGAATGTCCTGGAATCCAGGGGTTCTGGGAGGCCATCGGACAGCATGCGACGAGGAGGCGACCGGAACCCGCCGGGTTTCCGACGGAGAAGTCGACCGGTTTTCGACAGGGGACCAAGGCGATGCCCCACTGGGACGTGATGGTCTGGCTCCTGGCGGCCTCCGGGCTGGCGGGGTTCGTCGATGCCGTCGCCGGCGGGGGCGGGTTGATCCTGCTCCCGGCCCTGCTGCTGGGTCTGCCCCTGGAGACCCCCCTGCCCACGGTGCTGGGCACCAACAAGATGGCTGCGGTGGTGGGGACCGGTGGGGCGGCGTGGCACTACGGCCGGAGGGGCCTGGTGACCATGGCCGAGGTCCCGGGACCCCTGATCGCGGCCGGGGGCGGGTCGGTGGTCGGTGCCCGACTGACCTGGCTGCTGGCCCCCGGGGTCTTCCGGCCGGTGCTGGTCGGGGTGCTCTTCGGGGTGTGGTGGGTCGTCGTGCTGAGCCCGTCGCTGGGCGTCGCGGCCCGTCCCCGGATGGGAAGGGGGGCGGAGCGCGTCACCGCAACGCTGATCGCCCTGGGGATGGGGTTCTACGACGGCCTGATCGGCCCCGGGACCGGGTCCCTGCTGTTGTTGCTGTTCGTCTGGGCCCTGGGCATGGACTTTCTGAAAGGCAGTGCGTTGGCCAAGGTGGCCAACCTGGGGTCAAACCTGGGGGCCCTGGCGCTGTTCGGCAGCCGAGGGGCCTTGCTGCCGGCCCTGGGACTGTCGCTGGCGGTCACGAATCTGGTCGGCGGACTGCTGGGGGCCCGACTGGCCGTTCGGATGGGGTCTGCCTGGGTCCGGCGTTTCTTCCTGCTGGTCGTGCTGGGGTTGCTCTTGCGGCTGGCCTGGCAGGAGTTTCGAGGGTGATCGGGGGTGCCGGACTCCCGGCCCAGGGCATCCGGTCACTCCCGGACCGTGGCCTTCCGGATCACGGCCGGCTCCGTGGGGCAGTCCCGCTGGTCCCGGGGCAGAGCGGCGATGCGGTCCACCACCTCCATGCCCGCCTTCACCTGGCCAAACCAGTTGTATTTCTTGGGAAGCCTGCCCGAGAGGTCCTGGAGGCAGATGAAGAACTGGCTGCCGTTGGTGTCGGGCCCCGAGTTGGCCATCGCCAGGGCCCCTCGGGTGTACTCCCCCTTCACGGGCTCGTCGGGGAATCGGTAGCCCGGGTCGCCGGTGCCCCACTCGGCTCTCAGGGCCGGGTCCTTTGTCTTGGGGTCTCCCCCCTGGATCACGAACCCCGGGACCACCCGGTGGAACAAGATCCCGTCATAGAAGCCCTGGCGGGCCAGCTTCAGGAAATTCTCAACGGTCTTCGGGGCCTTGTCGGGGTGCAGTTCCAGCACGATCTCGCCCAGGCTGGTGTCCAGGACCACCTCGACGGGGGCTGCCGGGGCGGGAGCCTGGGCCGCCTGTGTCGGTGGTGTCGGTTCGTTGGCGGGTCGCGCCTCGGGGCGGGTCTCGGGGGCCTTCCTGGCACATGCCGCCAGGGCCATCGCCATCACGCCGATCCAGAGGGTCCTCATCGTCCTTCCTCCTGGTTCCTTGGGCTCCGGTCTGATCCGGAGGAAGCGATTCTATCCCGAATCCCGGATTCCCGCCTCCGCTTGACCGATGCCCGGGCTCCGGGGACCATCGGGCCCTGGCGCGCGGGAAGGAATGCCTCGCGCTGGTGGCCTGCGGTGAGGTATTCCCGGCCGGGCACGGGAACACCTGCCGTCTCGATCGGCCAGGCAAGGACCAGGAAGGAACGGTCTCAGGGCAGGCCCCTTCCGGTGGGTCACGGGGTACAGGGAGTCGTTTGGGGGGAGGGCCTTGTGGAGCGGGAAATCGGGCAGGAGGGCCGCCTCGTTCGGCCAGGGGAGGTCGTGGCGGTCCGTTCCGGGGTGCTGGATGCCGTCCGGGCCCGGGAGGAGGTGACGCCGGGGGACCTGCTGGCCCTGGGGGACCGGGTCGTGCTGCAGGTGGTCGGGGACCCGCCGGGGGGCGCGTCGGGGTCCGTGGCCGCTCCAGGGGAACCGGTTCGCGTCCGGGTGCTGGTGGGCGGGGAGGTCCGGGACGGGGACCCGGTCCGCCGCCTGCGGCCCTCCCGGGACCTTGCGGTGGTGGTCCTGGCCGGAGGGCGATCGACCCGCTTTGGAAGCGACAAGCGCCGGGCCCGTGCCGGCGATGGTCGCACCTTGCTGGAGCAGGCGATCTGGAAGGCCCGGCAGGTGACGGGCGAGGTGCTGCTGTCGGTGGGGGCCCACGAGGGGACGATGGCGGCGGCAGGGGCGATCACCGTGGCCGACGAGGTCCCGGATGCGGGACCCCTCGGGGGCCTCGTGGCCAGCCTGGGGGTCTGTCGGGCCCCGGTGGCGGTGGTCTTCGCGGTGGACCAGCCGGGAGTCACGGCGGACCTCTTGCGGGTCCTGGCGATTCGCCGAGAGGGACCCGGGGTGTTCCTGCGACACGGCGAGGACCTGCACCCGCTGCCCTGCGCCCTGGACCGCGCCGTCGTGCTTTCCGGGCTCGCGTCGGCGCTGGCCTCGGGACGACGGGCCTTGCATCGGGCGCTGCTGGCCGTGGGTCTGGATGCGGTGGAGGTGGCCTCCCTGGCCGATCTGGGTCCCTGGGAGGCGCTGCTGACCAACGTGAACGAGCCTCGGGACGCCGAGTCCCTGAAGGACCGGTGTCCTGGGAATGCCTCCGGAGACCCGCACCCGGCGGACCGATGATTCCCCCACGGCGGTCCTTGCCACCCGGGAAGAGGAAGGGCTCCGCGGTCCTGGCGGAATCGACGCCCGCAGGGATGGGTGCATCGCGGGAGCGCAACGTCCCGGTGGCCTCGGGCGAGGCACGGGGACGGTCCCTCCGACCTCTCTGGACCCGGTCCCGGGAAATTCGGACCGGGTCATACCGAAATCGTTGACGGGGGGCCGGGCCTGCCCCTACACTGCACCCCGTCGGCGGCGGGGCAGGGACCCGTGCGGGGACGGATCGGCTTCCGGGTGATGCTGGCGGTGGCCATTGCACTGGCCCTGGGCCTGGGCGCCGGCTCCTACCTTGCGATGCGGCACATGGAACATCAGGTGCTGGAGGAGGTCCACGAGGGGGGGCATCGCCTCTCGGACCTGCTGGTCCGGAGCCTTCGCCACGCGATGCTGCGCAACGACCGGGAGTCCATCGGGGCCGCGGTGCGGGACCTGGCCACCGGCGAGGACCTCTCCAGTTTCCGCATCTTCAACAAGGACGGTGTCGTCGCCTTCAGTTCGGACCCGTCCGAGGCCGGTCGGACCGTGCCCACCACCGACGATGCCTGTCGGGGATGCCACGCCGGAAGGCGCCCCCTGGACACACTGGCCCGGGAGGATCGGGCGACCACCTACCGGGACGCCCAGGGCCACCGGCTCTTCACGCTCGTGGAACCCCTCTACAATGCCCCGGACTGCTCCTCGGCCCCCTGCCATGTCCATCCGCCGTCCCAGAAGGTCTTAGGGGTCGTGGACCTGACCCTGTCGCTGCGGCGCATGGAGACGGCCATGGGCCGGTTCCGGGAGGGCGTCCTGATCGGGGCCCTGGTGCTCATGGCGGGCCTGTCGGCGGTGGTGGTGCTGTTGCTGATGGCCCTGGTGACCCGGCCGGTCCGACGCCTCGTCCGGGGCATCCATCAAGTCACGGCCGGGGACCTGGATGCCCGGGTCGCGGACCTCGGCGACACCGAGCTGGGAGAGGTGGCTCGGGCCTTCAACGAGATGACCGCCCGCCTCAAGGAGACCCGGGGCCGTCTGCTCCAGACCGAGCGCCTGGGCGTCGTGGGGCGTCTGGCGGCCGGCATCGCCCACGAGATCAACAATCCCCTGACCGGGGTGATGCTGATTGCGGGAAACCTGAAGGAGGGGCTGGACCCCAAGGACCCCCGGAGGGGGGACCTGGAGACCCTCTACCGGGAGGCGGCCCGGGCCCGGGAGATCGTGAAGGGGTTGCTGGACTTCGCGCGACAGGTGCGACCCAACTGGTCCCGGGCGACCCTGGACCTCCCCCTGGGCCAGGCGGTGGAGATGGTTCGCCACATCGCCCAGAAGCAAGGGGTGGACCTGACGGTCGAGGGCCCGCCCCTGCCGGAGATGCGGCTCGACGTGCCTCGGATGCAGCAGGTGCTGGTGAACCTGATGGTGAACGCCCTTGATGCGATGCCCGACGGGGGGCGGCTCCAGGTCCACAAGGGGGTCTCGGGAGACGGCCGGAGCGTGTGGGTCGATGTCGCGGACACGGGGTCGGGGATTCGCTCCGAGGACCTGGCCCACCTGTTCGAGCCCTTCTTCACCACCAAGGAGGGCAAGGGAACGGGGCTTGGACTGTCAATCTCCTGGGGCATCGTCCGGGACCACGGGGGCCAGATCGACGTGGAGTCCGAACCGGGGAGAGGGACGACCTTCCGGGTCTTCCTGCCCCTTCAGGCACAAGGGGTCGATGGCGCGATCGACCGGTGACAGAGGAGACGCACATGGCAGGGACCCGCAGACGTCTGCTGGTGATCGATGACGAGGAGGTCATCCGGGAGAGTTTCCGGAAGGTCTTCGAGGGGGAGCCGGACCGGTGGGAGGTGGTGGTCGCCCCCTCGGGGGAGGCGGGGCTCGAGAGGCTCCGGGAGGAGACCTTCGACCTGGTCTTCACGGACCTGAAGATGCCCGGGATGGGCGGCCTCGAGGTGCTGGCCCAGGGCCGGCGGCTCCGACCCGATGCCGACTTCGCGATGATGACCGGCTATGCCTCGGTGGAGTCGGCGGTGGACGCGATGAAACTGGGGGCCCTCGACTACATCGAGAAGCCCTTCGGGCCTGAGGAACTGCGGGCCTTCGTGGAGCGCCTGGCGGGCCTCCGGGAGGAGCGGATCCGGGTCACCGAGGAGCGTCGCGGGTTTCTCCGGTTCACCCGGCCCGTGGTGGTGCAGCACTTCGTGATGGTGGTGACCTTCACGTTGCTGGCCCTGACCGGCGTGCCGCTCTTCTTCCCGGAGACCTTCCGGGGGGTCTTCTTCTTCGAGGACTCCTCCTATCTGCGGGGCCTGATCCACCGCATCGCCGCCGTCGCCCTGATGGGCCTCAGCACCTATCACGTGGGCTACATCCTCTACACCGAGGACGGGAATCGGAACTTCCGGGCCATCCTGCCCAGGGTCCCGGGCGACCTGAAGGAGGCCTGGGGAAACATCCTCTACACCTTCGGTCTTCGGCGGGAGAAGCCCCGGGCCGGCCAGTACACCTTCTTCGAGAAGTTCGAATACTTCGGGGTGGTCTGGGGCACGCTCGTGATGGTCCTCAGCGGTCTGGTGCTGTGGTTCACGGACCAGGTGCTCCGGGTGGCCCCCCTGTGGGTGGTGGATCTGGCGAAGGTGGTGCACCGGTACGAGGCGATCCTGGCCATCCTGACCATCGCGATCTGGCACATGTACAACGTCCACTGGCGCCCCGGGGTGTTCCCGATGAGTCGGGTCTGGCTGACGGGACGGATCACGCGGGAGGAGATGATCGAGGAGCACCCGCTGTGGTACGAGGCCCTGACGGGGCGGCCGGCGGTGGCCGAGGGCCACGAGGAGGTGCGGTCATGAACGGACGGCACCGGGTCGTGATCCAGGGGATCGCAGGGATCATCGTGTCGGTCGGCTTCGCGCCGGGGGTCCGGGCCGAGGCCCCCTGCCTGGACTGCCACTCGGAGGTGGCCTCGGACGAGGGATTCCGCCAGTCGCCCCACCAGCGACTGGGGGGCGGAAGTGGCAACGGCCCCTGCGTGGCGTGCCACGGAGACGTGGAGGTGACCGACGACGAGCATCCGAAGCCGCCCAGGGTGGACTGCGTGCGCTGCCACCAGAAGGCCCCGGAGGCCCTCAAGACCAGCGTCCATGGGGAGGCCGGCGACGATGGACCCTCCTGCGTGGACTGCCACGGGACCCACGATGTCACCTCGAGCCAGGGCAACCACGGCCGCCATCGACACATCGCGAGTCACTGCGGGGCCTGCCATGACCAGGAGTGGAAGGTCTTCCAGAAGTCCTGGCACGGTCAGTCCCCGGCGGAACAGGCGGCCACCTGCTCCGACTGCCACGGGGGCCACGGCATCCGCCGACCGACCGACCCCCAATCGACGGTCCATCGCCTGACCCAGGCCGAGACCTGCGCGAAGTGCCACAGCCGGACGGACCTCGGCCTGCCGCCGGAGTCGGTGCAGGCGGTGAAGGATTATTTCGGCAGCGTCCACGGCCTGGCCATCAGCCGGTCCGGCCTGCTCGTGTCGGCAACGTGCAGCGACTGCCATGGGTTCCACGACATCCAGCACGGCCGGGACTCGGAGCGGAACCGCATCGCTCGGGCCCGGATTCCCGAGACCTGCGGCAAGTGCCACCAGGGCGTGCTGGACCTCTACCGTCAGAGCGTCCACGGCAGGCCCCTGGAGGAGGGGAACCTGGACGTCCCCGTCTGCACCGACTGCCACCGGTCCCACACGATCCAGTCCCACTACCGGGCCGAGTCCTCGACCTATGCCTCCCAGGTCTCGGCGACGTGCCTCAAGTGCCATGCCCAGGCGGTGCTGCTGAATCGCTACGGCATCCCCGAGGCCAGAGGGTCCACCTACCTGGAGTCCTACCACGGGGCGTCGGCGAAACTGGGGGACACCCGGGTCGCCAACTGTGCCTCGTGCCACGAGGCCCACGACATCCGGGCCCACACGGATCCCCAGGCCTCGACCTATCCGGACAATCTCCCGAAGACCTGCGGGAAGTGCCACCGGATCGAGGACGTCACGAGGCCCCTGAAGACGGGCCGCATCCACGCGACGCTGGCCCAGGAGCGCCACTGGCTCCCGGGCCTCGTGGAGCGGATCTACATCGTGGCGCTGGCGGGCATGATGGGCTTCTTCCTGTCCTACATCGTGGCCCACGTGGTCCGGAGCACCCGGAAGCGGCACGGGGCCTGATCCCGGTCGGCGGAGGGGGCATGCCACCAGGAGTCCGTATCGGCCGGGCGATCGGTGCGATGCTGGGAGGGGCCTTGCTGTGGGCCTGTGCGACGCCCAGGGGCGCGGCGCGGGACCCCGGGGGCGATCCCTTCGTTCCCGCCTTCGTCGAGCGGGTCGTGGACGGGGACACGGTGGTGCTGGCCGGGCGGCAGCGGGTCCGGCTGGCCGGGGTCAACTGTCCCGAGATCGACGAGCCCCTGGGGATCGAGGCCCGGGAGTTTGCCCTGAAGATGGTCGGGCGCAAGGACGTCCGGGTCCGGCAGGATCGGAAGGACCGCTACGGGCGCCTGGTCACGGACATCCGCCTGGGGGACCGGAGCCTGGCCGAGGCCCTGGTCGAGGCGGGGCTGGCCCACGTCTTCCTGATCCCCCCGGTGGACCCGAAGGAGGCCGCTTCGTTGCTTCGGGCCCAGGAGCAGGCTCGGGAACGGCGCGTCGGGATCTGGGGCACCGATCGCTACCAGGGGGACTTTCACATCACCTCGTTCCATGCGAACCCCATCGGCGATGACACGGCGGACCTCAACGCCGAGTACCTGCGCATCGCGAACCTCCGGACCGATCCCCGGTCCCTGGAGGGGTGGATCATCAGCAACGAGCACGGGGATCGTTACGTCTTCGGGCCGGTGGTGGTCCCCGGGGGCCACACCGTCACGCTGGCCACCGGGTCCGGCGAGGACCAGACGTCTCCGGACCAGCCGATCCGGCTCTTCTGGCGCCAGAACCGGCCCATGTGGTCGAACCGGGGGGATGCGGCAACGTTGATGGACCCGAGCGGCCAGGTGGTGGACCGGGTGGAGTACGACCCGAAGCACCGGAAGGTCTATCCCCGCTGACCCCAGGCAGCCGCCATGAACTCCCGGTGATGGTGATATCCCTGGAACAGGCGTACCTGCCGGAAGCCCAGGTCCCGGAGGAAGGCCTCGATGATCGGGATCCGGTCGGCCACCTCCAGGCGATTCGCTTTCACGGTGACCAGCAGGCCCCGGAGGTGTCGTCCCTGGGCCAGGCGTCGAACCTCGGGCAGGACCCGGTCGGGGCCCTCGTTGATGTCCACCACCATCCACTGGAACTCCCGGGGCAGGTCTCCGGGATGGACCGCCTGGACGGGCCGCTGGATCTGGGTGAAGCGTCCGGGACCGTTCCCCAGGACGAGCGAGGGGTCCACCGGTGTCGGGTCCACGCCCCAGACCTCCAGGCCCCGGTGCATGAGGGCCAGGGAGGCGCCTCCGGGAGAGCAGCCCAGGTCCACGGCCTTCTCCCCCGCCCGGGGGTGCAGGCCCGTGCGCAGGAGGGCCTCCTCCAGTTTCCACCAGGCCCGGGACGGGACGGCCGCCGGGGGTTCCAGGGGAGGACAGGCCCCGGGATGGGGCGACTGGTCCCCGTGATGCCGGTGCAGTCCCAGGAGGACCTCCCGGGGGCCCATGACGAGGACGTCGAGGACCAGATCCTCCACCCGGGCCGTCGCGTCCCCGTGGAAGGTCCCTGGCGGGGCGGACTCCCGGAGGCGGTCCCGGAGCGTCCGGGCCAGGTCCTGGAACGGGCGGCGGTCGTCCCGGGGGTCATCGCCGTCGCGGTCGAAGACGTGCAGTCGGACCGGGCCCTTCCCGCGCCAGGGGGCCACCGCCTCGGCCACCGCCGCCGGGAGTCCTGCCAGGTCGTCGATGCGCCGTAGCGTCAGTCCCCGGACCCGGCCGAAGATCACCGGCCAGCGGGAGAGGGTCTCCAGGGTCTCCTCCTCCGGGACCCGGAATGTCACGAGGCCCTTGCGGGAGAAGGCCGGCCGGAACTCGGGCCGCGTCCGGGACACCTCTCGTTTCAGCAGCGCCTCGCATCCCGTCCGGGTCACCACGAAGGCGTATGGCATGGAGTTCCTCTCCCCGGTCGGTCACCGGCAGGGCAGGTCGTCCCGGCAGGCCCCCCAGATCCCAAGGCCGTGGGCCCGGGCCCAGGCCTGGGCCTCCTCAAAGTCGTCGCCGTGGGCCGTGTTGGGTGGAAGCACCAGGGCGCACCCGTATCCCTCGGCGACGAGGTCCAGGCCCACGACCCGCCCGTCCAGGAAGACATGGGCCAGCAGGCGGCCGTAGTCGTCCTCGCATCGGGACTCGTACTGGAGTTCCACCTCCCGGCCCAGCACCCGGGACTCGTTGGCCAGGCGGGCCTCTTCTCCGAAGCATTCCACCTCATGGGTGTCCTCGGGGCAGTCGACGTCGAGGTAGCGGACCCGTCGTCCCCCCTCCAGTTCCACCGTATCCCCGTCGATCACCCGGGCCACCACCGCGGTCCGGGGGCCGCAGGGGGCATCATCGCAGGCGGCTCCCGAGAGGACCCCTGCCAGGAGCAGGACGACGGCGGTCACGGACCTCATGGGCAGTCCTCGTTGGGGAGGCCCGGCGTGCCCATCCCCTCGAAGTACCCCGAGGTCCCGGAGGCGCACCAGTCCTGCTGTTCCGGGTCCGACCGGTCCAGGGACCCCGGGTCCAGGGACTGGGAGACCCCTTCCCGGGACCGGGGCACGCGGGCCATGCCCAGCACCGTGCCCTCCCCCGTCTTCCAGGTCACCGTCACGGCGTCGTTGTAGAGGTCGAAGGCTCCTGGCGACCAGGGGAGGCCCGTGATGCCGCCATTCTCGGTCGGAACGGTGCTTTCGGCCACGACGACGTACTGGCCGGCGGAGGTGGCCAGGCAGACCTCGCCCTGAAGGGTCACGGTCCGGGAATTCGTGGTCACCAGATGGTCCACGACCACTCCATTCAGGTCCAGGTCCCGGCGGGCCAGGAACTCGAACCACTCCCGGCTGCCGTCGGTCCCGGCGGGGTTTGCGAACCACTCCGTCAGCACCAGGTCGCCGGGCTCCGGGGCGCGGATCGGTCGGTACTCGGCCCCGTCCCGACACTCCCCTGGAAGCACGCAGGCCCGGTTCGGGGATCCGGGGGTCCCCTGGTTGCCCTCGTCGTCGTACTTCTCGCCGGGCCCCGAGAGGCACCACTGCTCCGGGACCTCGTTGACCGTGGGGTCCGGCGCCATCCCCGCCTGGAAGACCCGGGAGGAGAGTTGCCAGGACTGCCCGATCCGGGCCTTGCCGGGCCCCGGCACGTCGTCGCCGTAGGTCACCTGGTCCACCACCCGGTCCCCGCACCTCAGCGTGATCGTCGCGCCGTCGTCCGCCAGCACCATCTCGGGCCAGGCGTGGCCCGTGACCCCGTCCCCCAGGAAGCCGTTGCCCACCACCAGGAAGTCCCCCGGTTGCAGCGTCGGTGCCATCGACGCCGGGACCCGCTGGGTCTTCGGCCGCGTCGTCGTTCCGGCCTCGAATACCATTCCGGCCAGGGATCGGGGCTCCAGGGAGGCATTGAAGACCTCGAACCACTCGACCCGAGGGCGACTGGAGCCCTCCGGCGGGACGTTGGGGCGGGCCATGATCTCGACGATCAGCAGGTCCCCCGGGGAGACCTGGCAGGCCCCCGAGGAATCGCCGGTGTCTGGCGTGGCCTCGCAGCGGGGCATCCACGCCAGGCACAGGACCGGGGCGATCAGGCGGGGTCGCCACTGCATGGGGCCTCCTCCGGGCGCCCTGGAACTCTACTGCCAAGGACCCCGGGTCCGCCAGAGGATCTCGTCTTCGAGCGATCCGTGTCGCAAGGGGCATGGCCCGGACAGGCGGGGTGATCGGGGGCAGTCCCGGATGCGGTGGGGCTTCTTTCGGGGCCTCAGAACTCCACGGCCAGGGACCCCTGGAGGCCCAGTTGGTCCCGCTCGGGGTGGTCCTCGCAGGAGGTCCCGGTGGTCCAGCGGGATCGGTGGTCCACGAACCGGGTCCACTGGCCCCGGAGGATGATCCACAGGCGGGTCGTCGGACCCAGGACGATGCGCTGCCGGGCCCAGAGGGTCGTCTCGAAGAAGGACTGGCCCCGACAGGAGGCCGGCAGGGTCGCCGGGTGGTCCTCTCCCCGGGTCTCGTCGTCACAGAGTTGACTCGCAGATCGGTCCGGGTCTGCCACGGCGCTGTCGTCCTGGAACTTGAGCCGGAGCGAGAGGGAGGGCCCGGGGGAGAGGTTCGTGGAGACCCGGAGCCAGGCATACCAGGACTGGTCGAAGGACCGGGTCAAGGCGTACACGTCCTCCAGGAAGTGCCGCACGAAGACCGACACCGTGGTTCGGGGAATGCGGGTCGTGGTGGCCTGGAAGGCCCAGGAGACCTTGCTCCCGCCGCTGAAGTCCCCCTGGCTGTTCTGGTAGGGCTGATAGGACAGGCGCCGGCCCGACCGGGAGAGGTCCTCGTCGGCATAGGAGGCCTGGAGGGAGAGGCGCTCGTGGCGGGAGGGGGTCAGGTCCAGGCGCAGCAGGGCCCAGAGGTCCGTGGTCGGGCGGTCGAGGGTCCGGGTCTGGTCGGTGCAGGCCTCCGGGGAGTCCGGGGATGCCGACGGGTCGCAGGAGAGATTGGACCTCCGGTGATGCCAGACGTCCAGGTCCCCCCGGATCCGGATCACCGGGTGGGCCTTCCACTGCACCCGCAGGCGGCCGCCGAGTTCGTCCCGGCCCCGGTTGCCCAGACGCTCGTCGCCATTGGCCGAGGCGCCGTTCCAGGGGTTGTCGAACTCCGGGGAGAACCACCGGAAGGACGGCTCGACCTCCAGTCCGGGAACGATGCGCCAGCGGGCCAGGGCCACCGCGGCCCCGGCTCCCCGGTCCGTCACCGTGGCCTCCCCCAGGAGGTCGAAGGGGCCTCGCCCCGCCCGGAAGTCCATCCCGGCGGCACCGAAGAGGGGACGGTCCTCGGGGTACTTCGAGGAGGGGGAGAGATGGAGGTCCTTCGCGTCGATCCGCCACTGGAGCCAGGTGACGGTCCCGGTGACGCCGATGGCGATCCGGGGGTCCAGCCACCAGGCCAGGTGACCGCCCGCGACCACCTCTCGGAGCACCTCCGGCAGCGTGGGATATTGGCAGTAGAGGCTCGGGCACCCCGTCTGGCCGGCCTCCGGGTCGGTCGTGCACCGGGTATCCACCACCTGGGGCAGCCGGGCGCCCTCGCTGCAGTCAGGCCGGTCGGCGGGGCACCGGTCATAGACGGCCTCGGTGAAGTAGAGGTCCCGGTGCTGGTGGGAGGCGAAGACCGTCAGGTCCAGCCAGCCCTTCGGGAGGTCGATCTGGCGGGCTCGGGCCGCCAGGCCGAAGAACCCCTTCCAGGGGGTCGCGTCGCCGCCCTGGAGGTCCCAGACGACCTCGTCGGCCTCGGTCCACCCGGTCGGCAGGGCCTGGCGGGTCGTGTCCATCGTGAGGCCCAGCCCGAAGCCCACCCGGTAGTGGCCCAGGATGCCGCTCCACCGAGGCCCGTCCCAGGCCAGCCACAGGGCCCCCGGGTCCAGGCGCAGCCGCTCCCCTTCCGCGGACAGGGACCCCCCCGGCGGGGCGTCGTGGACCGGTCCCAGGCGGGGCCTCACGGTGATCACGGCCCCGGCGGACCCGAATCGGAGGAAGTCCACCCGGTTGTCCAGCACGATCCCGGGGAGGTGGCCCGAGGGGTCGGGCAACTGGTCCCGCCAGATGGCCGCGGCGCCCATGCGGGCGCGCCAGGGCTTCGGCTCCGGGGTCACCTGGGCCTCGACGAAGGGGAGGACCTGCCGGAGGACCTCCGGGGGGACCTCCGGGACCTGGGCCAGGTCCTCGGGGGCCCGGAAGGGACCCTGGGAGGTCCGGAAGGCCAGGATGGCGTCGGCCATCTCGAAGGTGACGCCTGGAAGTCGGTAGAGGTCGTCCCGGCCGGCCCGGTTCAGGTCCACCGGGTGTCGGAACAGTCCCCGGAGCCGGTCCCGCTCCTCCTCCGAGACCTCCCCGTCGTAGTACAACTGGTCCAGTTCCACCTCGTCCTGGACCTCGATGGGCACGGGGTAGGGCTCGGCCCGCAGGGAACCTGGCCACAGGACCGCCCAGGTCCCGACGAGCAGCGGAACCGGCCATCGCATCGAGCGGGTCATGGGCCTCCCGGGACTTCTCCCTGGAGGGCAAGGGTAGGGGCCAACGGTCTCGGAAATCAACCGGGATCGCGGCCCTTCGTCCTGCCGTCCTTCGACCATCCGGACCGCGAACACGAAGCCCCCTCCCAGCGCACCTTCAGTGCGAATCGATTCCTTGACACCCGGCGCCTGGAGGCGTTGAATCTGTCGATTCGGCCCGGGGGCGCCCGGGGGCGCTGGAAGCGGCTTTTTCTGGAAGGAAGGACCGTCGATGAAACACGTGTGGTTGTTCGGGATCCTGGGACTGATTGCCTGCCTCCCCGATGGGGCCTCGGTCGAGCCCCCGGCAGGCCGGAACCCTTCGCCGATTGTCAACGGGACCCCCGAGACGGGATGGCCGGCCGTCGGGGCCCTCACGCTCACGATGCAGGGCTACTATATCGGCCAGTTCTGCACCGGGACCCTCATCGCTCCCCAGTGGGTGCTCACGGCGGCCCACTGCGTGACATCCACCCCCGACTTCCCGGTATCCGAGCGGGCGACCCGCTTCTTCATCGGCAACGACGCCAACCCGACCCAGGACGGGAGCCCGCCGACCACCGGGACCTTCTACGGGGTCGAGAAGTTCCATCCCCACCCTCAGTACCGCTCGACCGACTACGAGGTGGTCAACGACGTGGCGCTGGTGAAACTCTCCACGCCGGTGGCCTCGGTGAACCCCATTGCCCTGAACGTCCAGGCGATGGGATCTTCGTTTCTGAACCAGTCGGCCCTCTACGTGGGCTTCGGCAACAACGACCGCTACGATGGCCAGACCAACGGCATCAAGCGCAGCGGCACCATGCAGATCGTCGACATCGGCACCCAGGACTACACGAGCGTTTATGGGGGCCAGGGGGTCTGCGCCGGGGACAGCGGCAGACCGGGGCTCCTCGAGGACGGTGACCAGTGGGTCGTGATTGGGGTCAACAGCACGGTGGGGAATCCCAGCGGGGGCGAGCCCTGCATGGGCTACGCGAACCACATGCGGGTGGACGTCTTTGCGCCCTGGATCGCGTCGATCATGGACATGCCACCTCCGGACTGCCGGCAGGACCCGGCGGTCTGCGAGTGCGAACCTGCATGCCAGGCCGACGGATCCTGCAACAATGACGTCTGCCAGACCTGGTCCTGCGAGCAGATCTACGACTGCGTGGTGTCGTGCAGCGACCAGGCCTGCTGGGAGACCTGCGTGAACCGGGGCACTCCCGAGGCGCAGCAGGTCTTCCAGGATCTGGTGGGCTGCCTGAGCCAGAACTGCGGCAACGCCGGGTCGGACCAGGAGTTCCAGCAGTGCGCGGGCCAGTACTGCGCATCGCAGATCGACGCCTGCTTCCCGGGGCAGACCGGGGACCTCTCCTGCGAGGAGGCCTACGGCTGCATCGTGCAGTGCGGGGCTGGGGACCGGACCTGCCTCAACGACTGCTGGGGCCGGGGATCGGCTCAGGCCCAGCAGCAACTGGGGGATCTCTTCGGCTGCTTCAACCAGCAGTGCGGGACGATCCAGGACGAGGGTGCCTGGCGGGAGTGCGTGCTGTCGAAGTGCCAGAGCGAGATCCTGACCTGCATGCCCCCCGACGACTGCGACCTCCGGGGCGGCGGGTGCGGACCGGGGCAGGCCTGCGCTCCCTGGCTGTGGGACCACACCGATTGCGGCGACAGCCTTGGGGGAACCGTCGGAACGCCCTGCGACCCCCAGGCGGACCAGGCCCTGCCCTGCGCCGACGGGCTGGCCTGCTGGGCCACGGAGGGCGGGGCCTTCTGCGCGAAGGTCTGCCTGGAGGACGGGGATTGCCCCGATCAGGGGGCCTGTGGTGGGACAGCCTACGAGGGCCGCCGGGAGGGGATCTGCCAGGCGGCGACGCCGTGCATCGACGAGGACCAGGACGGGACCTGCGTGGACCAGGACTGCGACGACCGGGACGCGACGCGTCATCCCGACGCCCAGGAAATCTGCGGCAACGGGATCGACGAGGACTGCGACGGGGAGACCGACGAGGGTTGCGGGGACCCGGGAGGGGCCGGAACGGATTCCGGCGTTCCCGGTGGCGAGGACCTTGGGACACCGCCGGGGAATGACGCGATGCCCGGGGTCGATCGGGGCCTTGCGGAACAGGATGTTCCGGCTGCGGGGGACGTTCCCGGTTCCCCGGGACCCGACGGGGGGACGGAGATCGGTGGGTCTCTGTCCGGCGGCGGCGGATGTGTGATGACCGGCCCTGGATCTGCGGGGGCCCTGCTGCCCTGGCTGCTGCTGGCTGCCCTGTTCCGGCGCCGGCGGGTTTCCTGAAGGGGTCCGATGGGGCGAAGGCACTCCCCCAAGGTCTACGCCTGGAAGGTCGGCGACGAGGCGGGCCTGGCCGGGACCTGGGCCGAGTGTCGGGCCCGGGTCCAGGGGCAATCCGGGGCCCGCTATCGGGGATTTGCCACCGTCGACGAGGCCCGGGCCTGGCTCGATCAGGGCGCCCCCTACGAGCCCCGGCAGCAGCGCCGGGAGGTCCTGCGCCAGGACCTGCCCGAGGATGCCCTCTACTTCGATGCCGGAACGGGTCGGGGAACCGGTACCGAGGCCAACGTGACCGACCGTGCCGGGACCCCCCTGGCCCATCTGGTGGCGCCGGAACGGGTGCTGACGCCCTTCGGGACGATTCGGCTCTCCCCCGGGAGGACCAACAACTACGGCGAGTTGATGGCCTGCTACTATGCCTTGAAGGCGGCCCGGCACCTGGGAGTCAAGCGGGTGATGGGCGACTCCCGCCTGGTGCTGGACTTCTGGTCCCGGGGGCATCTCTCGGCAGCGGCCCGCCAGGCGGACCCGGACCTGGCCCGGCTGGCGGACATGACGGCCCGGGAACGGGCCCTCTTCGAGGCCTCGGGTGGTCGCCTGGACCACGTTCCAGGGGATCGGAATCCGGCGGACCTCGGCTTCCATCGGGACTGATCCGATTCCCGGTCCGACCGTCTCCGCGTTGCGGTATCCTTGTCGGGAGACCATCGAGGGGGAGGACGATGCGACGAACCCGCTGCTGCTCCTGCCTGGGGAGGCATCGGTCCTTCTCACCGGTGGTCCGGGACCGGGAGCGGTCGGACGTCTTCCATGGCGACCCCCGGTTGCGGCGCTTCTCGACCCGGCTCATGCAGGACTCCCGGACGGTTCCCAACGAGGAGATTGCCGGGATGTTGGGACCGGGAACCGTCGAGGCCTTTCGCTTCGCCGAGCACGTGCTTCGGGGTCGCCGGCGGCGAACCACCGACGAGCCGGCCTTCTGCCACTCGGCGGACATCGCGATCCGCGCCGCGGACCTGGGCTACGGGGAGCGGGTGCTCAAGGCCTGCCTGCTCCACGACGTGGTGGAGGACGGGGCGGCGCACCTGGTCGAGATGGACCTGTTCCTGCAGCAGATGAACGAGCGGTTTGGCAGCGAGGTGGGCCGGGATGTCCGGGTCCTGACCAACCGGTATGCCAAGATCCTGGAAGAGCGGCCGATTCGGGATCGCCTGCCTGGAGGGCTGCCCTTTGACGAATCGGGACGACAGGCCCTCGCGGCTGCGGTTCGGGACTACCGGCAGGGCCTTCCGGAATCCCTCCAGCGGAACTTCGGGTACGAGTTCCATCAGGTCCTGGAGTGGCTGATTCCGACGCTGGACCTCCAGCTGGGCCAGGTCCGGGCCCAGGTGGACGATCGACACACGGTGCTGTCGGAACTCCAGCTGCAATCCTACCGGCTCTTCACCGTCGAGATGGCCGACGACGCCCGGGACCGTCCCGGGGGCTTCTGCGAGGTGGCCCTGGTGGTGAAGGCGATGGACCTGGTGGACAACCTGCGGACCGCCGAGGTGGTCACCTGGCGGTCCCTGGACCGGATCCTGCTGAAGGTCGAGATGTTTCTGGACTCGACCTTCTTCCTGAATGCCTGGATCCGGGACCACGGCATCGCGAACCAGACCTTTCCGTTGCTCTATGACTTCCTCAAGCATCAGCTGGTCGAGCAGATGGAGGAACGGGCCCGGGCGCTCGAGTTCCTGGCGGACACGCGATTCGCGCTGCTGGCGGAGTTTCTCCGGGGCCAGATCCGGAGACTGCACCGGAAGTACCACGTGGGACCCCGGCCGGTCCGGGCCCTGGGGCGGCTCCGGCGGGAGATCCGGGAGATCAACGACCGGCAGTGGGGGCGTTTCACCCCGGCCCTGGTGGGCCCGGTCGGAGTGCGGCCTTCCGGTTGAGTCAGGCCCGTGGTCCTTCCGGCGAACGGCCCTGGCGGGGAGTCCGGCGGTCCAGCCAGGCGATCCATTCCTCGGGGACCCGGGCCAGACGCAGCAGGGGTGCGAGGTCCTCGGCCGCCCGCAGCAGTCCAGACGCAAGGCTTCCCCCCAGGAAGGCGGCCAGGAAGGCAGGCCCCCCGACCAGCAGCCGGACCCAGGGACTCCAGTCCGGCGCGGTCCGGATCAGGAGCCCCAGGGTGCCCCAGGCCGAGGCGTGGGCCCAGAGGGCCAGACCGACCAGACGCCCGACCGGCAGCACCTGGCGGATCGGAAAGCGGAGCACGCGGCGGATCAGCAGCACCTGCCAGGCGCCATGGACCGCCTCGGTGAGGGTGTAGCCCAGCGCGGCGCCCAGGAGGCCCAGTCCCAGGGACGACCCCAGCACGAAGACCGACACGGGGGCGACCACTGCCGAGAGGACGGTCCCCGATGCGTACCATCCGGACCTCCCGAAGGCCTGGAGCGCCGGCGAGGACAGCAGCACCCGGAACAGCAGGCCCAGGGACACCAGACGCATCACCGGCGCGCTGTCCAGGTAGCGATCCGAGTAGAGGATGCGGACCACGTCCGGGGCCGCCGCGGCCATCCCGGCCGACAGGGGGAACAGGACCAGCCCCATCTTCATCGTCGCCCGACGCCACAGCCGGGCCAGTTCCTCCCTCCGGCCCCCGTGCGCCAACCCCGAGAAATCCGCGAGCAGGATCCCCTGGGCCTTCAGCACGACGGTATAGGCCAGGGAGATCAGGGAACTGCCGTTGAGGTAGATGCCATAGGCTGCTGCCCCGAACAGGGCCGAGACCAGGGCCTTGTCGCCCATCAGGGCCAGGGGGGAGATCAGCGTCACGACAGCGATGGGTGCGACGAAGCGGACCACCTCCCGGCCCAGACCCGGGCGTCCCTGGGCCCGGACTCCCCGGAGGGGTCGGAAGACCAGTCCCATGGCCAGGACCTGCAGCAGGATCCCCGACAGGACCCAGGTCCCGATTCCAGTGATCAGGTCCGCCCCGGCCCACAGCGGCACCAGCACCGATGCGGCGATGGCGGCCCGGATGGTCACCTGGAGGGCCACCAGCAGGGGCAGGCGCGACTGGCAGATCAGGATGGGCTCCAGCAGCATCTGGGGCAGCAGGAAGGCCGCCAGGGGGCTGAAGGTACGGATCATCGGCGGCAGGTCCGGGCTATCCATCCAGGTCCCGATCCAGTCAGCGCCCACCCAGAGGAGGACCGCGAGGATCGCCCCGGACCCGGCGAGGGCCAGGTGGGTGGCCCGCAGGAAGGCCTTCTGTTCCGGCGGTGGCAGGCGCGGGAGGAAATGGAAGACCGCATTGGGGAGCCCCACCGCCAGGGGGCCGGCCAGAATCGAGTAGACGAGCAGGACCTGCTGGAAGGCCCCATAGAGGCCCCGATCGGTGAGGGTCCAGGAGAGCCCCGAGGAGAGGGCGATGCCCAGCAGCAGGTTCAACAGGTGCCCCAGGGCCAGCAGCAGGGCCTTGGCGGTCCGGGACGACCCCGGTGGGCCGCCGGGCGGCGTCTCCTGCTCGGTCGGGCTGTTCCGCGGGGATGCCGATGTCACCCCGGGACTGTAGCACGAAACGGCCGTCGGAAGCCGTTGACAGGGACCGGAGCGAAGGCGGATTCTTGGCCGGTCGCATCGGAGGGAGGGGATGAGACGATCACCGCCGGGAGTCGTGATGGGCCTCTTGTGGGCACTGGCCTGCGGAGGAGGGGGAGGTTCGGAGGAACCGGGGGCCGTGCCGTCGGACGTGCCTGCCTCGACCGAGGACCTGACGGTCGGCGAGGACCCGGGAACCGCGGCCGATGGCCGTGAGGAGGGGCCCGATGCGGACCTCCCGCCAGGGGATCCCGGGGCGGGGGAGGACCTGGGCCTCGGGGACGACCCCGGGGGCAGGGACAATGGCCCGCCCGTCGCGTGCCGGACCCCGCCCGGCTGGCACCCGGGGCGTCCTGCCTTCACGGACATCACCGAGGCCTCGGGCCTGAGGGCCCTGGGGGTCGTCGGGGTCCGTCTGAACGCCGTGGACTGGGACGGGGACGGCCGTCCGGACCTGGTGGTCCGGGGCTACGACTCCCGGCGGGACGACCTCCAGGGCAACACGGTCCGGAACACCTTCCTGCTGCACAACAACGGCGACGGCACCTTCAGCGACCGGACCGCCGCCAGCGGATTCCTGGCCACCCGAGACGGCGTCGGGGGGCGGGTCGTCCAGGCCGTGGTCTGGGGCGACCTGGACAACGACGGGGACCTGGACGCCGTGACGGCCCTCTCGGAGGACCCGGACCCCTCGAAGCCCGAGTCCCTGGACCAGAACGAGGTGATGTGGAACCAGGGGGACGGGACCTTTGTGCTGGCCGATGGCGGGGACTTCCGGGGGCAGAACGACCGGTGGCCGGTCCTGGGCCTGGCCCTGCTGGACTCCGACCGGGACGGGTTCCTGGACGTCTTCATGGGCCTCTCGGGGGGACCCTACGGCCCCATGGGGGACCGCCTGTTCCGGGGGGATGGCCGCGGGGGCTTCCAGGACCGCACCCAGGGATCGGGCCTGGACAACACCGTGGACTGGTCGTTGTCCTATTTCGTCGAGAACGGCCGGGGGCATCGCTACACGTACGGCGTCACCGCCTGCGACCTCAACGGGGACGGCCGGACGGACCTGATCTCCTCGGCCTACGGGCGCTACTTCAATGCCTACTGGCAGGCGACCGCCGACGGCCGGTTCGAGGACCGGTCCTTCGAATCGGGACTGGCCGACGACGGTCGCCGGGACTGGACCACCAACCTGAATGCCCAGTGCTACTGCCACCTGATGCCCGACGCCGAGGAGTGCCGGGGAGTGCCGCCGCCCCCGTCCTATTTCCGGTGCACCTCGACCAGCGGCCTCCGCTGGGACCATGCCGAGGACCGGAAGCCCTATCGGCTGGGCGGCAACCACTTCACGCACGTCTGCGGCGACATCGACAACGACGGGGACCAGGATCTCCTGGACCTGACCATCGTCCACTGGGACGTGGGGGAGTCCTCGGACCCGACCGAGATTCTTCGGAACGACGGCCAGGCCGCAGTGACCTTTGATCGGCCGGGCAACGTGGCCACCGGGCTGGTGCGCAACCACTCCCGGATCGACTGGAACGACGGGGACATGACCGGGGCCCTCTTCGATTTCGACAACGATGGCCGGCTGGACGTCCTGATCGCCTCCTCCGACTACCCGGGCACCCGGGTCTGGCTCTTCCACCAGAAGGCCGACGGGACCTTCGAGGAGGTCCCGGTCAGCGACGGCCTGGACCATCCCCGGGCCCACGGGGTGGCGGTGGCGGACTTCGACGGGGACGGGGACCTGGACATCGCCCTGGGGCACGGTCGGGCTCGCTGCGGCCAGGACCCCACGGACCGCTGCTACCCGACCCAGGAGGTCCACCTGTTCCGCAACGACGTGGGGCAGGAGGCCAACGCCCTGCGAGTGCTGCTGGTCGGCACCGGGGGGTCCAACCGGGCGGCCATCGGGGCCCGGGTGCGGGTCACCGCCAGGGGGGTCACCCAGACCCGGGAGGTCTCGGGGGGCCATGGGCACGAGGGCATCCAGCACGAACTGGCGATCACCTTCGGCCTGGGGGACCAGTGCGCCGTGGACCGGGTCGAGGTCCGGTGGCCCGACGCCGCCGGGACCACCGAGGTCTGGACGGGCCTGTGGGCCAACACGATCGTGCGCCTGACCCAGGGGCGGCCCGATGCGGAGGTCGTCGGCCTCCTGGAGGGGTCGTCGATCCCCTGACCCTGGGGAACGCCCAGATCGGAGCGCGACCCGGGGGGAGGGGTGGAGTCCTTCCCCGCGGTCAGGGAAGAGTGGCAAGGCCCTCGGGGTTGACGGCCCGGGACTCCTGTCCCCACAATCGGCGGGTACCAGCGGGAGCCGGGGGATGGCGGATCGGCCGCCGACGCTCTGGAATCGGATCTTCGGGGCGAAGGCCCCGGCCGGGCGGTCCTCGACCACGCTCGGGGAGGGGGTGGTCATCGATGGCCGCTTCGCGATCCGCCGCCTGCTGGGCATCGGAGGGTCCTCGGCGGTCTACGTGGCCGAGCAGGTCTCCATGGGCCGGGAGGTCGCCCTGAAGATCCTGCGGTCGGAGCTGCTGGGCCGCGAGGCGATGGTCCAGCGCTTCCTCCGGGAGGTCCGGGCGGTGTCCCGCCTGACCAACCCCCACACCATCGCCGTCTATGACGTCGGCATCACGGGGGACGGCCACGCCTTCATCGCGATGGAACTCCTGAAGGGCCAGTCCCTGTTCCAGGCGATGGTCCGGGAACGGGGACCCCTGGACCCGGTCCGGGCGTCCCTGATCGTCTCCCAGTGCTGTGAGAGCCTCGCCGAGGCCCATGCGGTCGGCGTGCTGCATCGGGACCTGAAGCCCGAGAACCTGTTCCTGGTCTCCTCTCCGACCTCCCAGGAGTTCGTGAAGGTGCTGGACTTCGGCATCGCCCAACTGGGCGACGAGGCCGACACCTCCCAGGAGCCTCGGGGTGTCGTGGTGGGAACGGCCAGTTACATGAGCCCGGAGCAGATGCTCGGGAAGCCCCTGGACCCGCGGTCCGACCTCTACTCGCTGGCCACGATCCTCTACGAACTGGTGGCCGGATGCCTGCCTTTCGATGCCCCGACGCCGCAGGAACTGGGGGTCCTCAAGACCAGCCAGGACGCCCCGTTGGTTCGCCGCAGGAACCCCGCCAGTGCCATTCCCCCGGAACTGGAGATGTTCCTGGCCCGGGCCCTGTCCCGGTCGCCCGAGGATCGGCCGGCCGATGCCCGGGAGTTCCAGAATCTGTTGCGGATGGCCGTGGAGGGCCTCTCCGACGAGGAGGACGCGGGGGCGAGGACCAGCGGCGCCGAGGCTTCTCGGGAACGGTCGCAGCGGGGCACCGGTCCCGGCGGGGACCGGCGGAAGTTCGCCCGGCGTCCCCGGATCGTGAAGGTGCGCTTTGTCTGCCAGGGGACGGAGTTCCGGGCCACCTCGGTGGACACCAGCGGGGGCGGGGCCTTCTTCGCCAGTCGTCACCTGCCCCCCGTGGGAGAGGTCATCGAGGTCATCGTGGATGGCGGCTCGGGGGGCCGGGCAATGGCCCGGGCCCAGGGGGAGGTCGTGCGGGTGGTCGAGGCGCCCTCGGGGCCTTCGGAGGTGCGGGGCTTCGCGGTGCGCTGGAAGGCCCCCGAGTCGGCCGGAGCCCCGGTCTCGGTGGACGATCTGGTTCGCCTGATCCAGCAGTGAACCCCAGGGCGTCGATTCGAGGCACGCGGTGCGGTCGGTGGGCCTGGCAGGCCGCCGACGCCGCCGGAGACGGCAACGAGACCCGACGACTCGGGCCAGGAGCATCTTCCCTGGTTTCCGGTAGAATGTCCGCGGTCACGTCCGAGAGGGTGGGATGGTGCGCGCGAGGATCTGGGTCGTCGCGGGGCTGCTGGCATGGGTCGGCTGCGGTGGGGGCGGCGCCGGCACCGATGGGGGGCGGGACGCGGGGATGGACCTGGCCCGGGACGTCCTCGGGGAGGGGACCGGATCCGATGTCGGCCTTGACCTCTCCCAAGACCGGATCGAGGACCCGGGGACCCCCGATGCCATGGCCGATGTCCTCGATATCCCGCCACCCGACGAGGGGATGCCGGAGGTCCACGAGGACGTCCCGGATCTTCCCCAGGATGTCCCGGACCCGGGGGTCGAGGACCCGGGGGTTGAGGACCTGCCTTTCGATCCCGGCGCAGACCTCTGCGATGGGCCCTGGTGCGTCCCGTGTCCTGACGACGGGCTGGCCTGCACGGACACCTTCCGGGACGAGGATGGCCGCTGCTTCCACCTGATCCTGCCCGGGTGGTGCGTGGTCCGGGACAACTGCTTCGAGGCGGGCCAGGTGGACCCGTCGAACACCTGCCTCACCTGCCAGCCCGAGGTGGACCCGGAGGCCTTCACCCCCGCCGCCGGAAATCCCTGCGAGGATGGCGTGCCGTGCAGTACCGGTGGCATCTGTACCACCGACGGGGCATGCGTCCCGGCGGCGGTTCCCTGCGACGACGGGAACGTCTGCACCGTCGATCGGTGCGAGGATGGGGTCTGCAAGCACCTGATCCCGGGCGTCCCCAGCACCTGCGACGACGGCGACCGATGCACCCTCAACGACCGGTGCAGCGAGGGGGTCTGTGTGGGCACCCCGAAGACCTGTCCCCAGGGGTCGGACCCCTGCACGGCCAACGAGTGCGACCCGGCGGACGGACTCTGCAAGCCCGTCTGGACCCAGGCTCCCTGCGAGGACGGGGACGTCTGCACCACCGACGACGCCTGCGTCGAGGGTCGCTGCGTGGGGAAACCCCGGGACTGCGCCGACGACAACCCCTGCACCCAGGACTACTGCGTGCCTGCGGGGATCGGCCTCTGGACCTGTCAGCACCGGCCCTTCCAGGGGGCCTGCGAGGACGGGGACCTCTGCACGGTCGGGGAGACCTGCGGGGCCGACGGCCTCTGTCGCGGAGGCGAGGCCCGGGTCTGCAACGACTACAATCCCTGTACGTCCGATGCCTGCGACTCCGCGGTGGGGTGCGTCTTGACGCCCCTGTCCATCACCTGCGACGACGGGGACCCCTGCACCGTGGACGACTTCTGCCAGGAGGGGACCTGTCAGGGGACGCCTCGCTCCTGCGACGACGGGAATCCCTGTACCGAGGACTTCTGCCGCTTCGGGTCATGCTGGAACGTCTCCCTGGAAAACGGGACTCCCTGCGATGACGGCGACGTCTGCACGACCGGGGACCAGTGCCAGTATGCCTCCTGCCGGGGCACCGGGGTGCTGTCCTGCGAAGACGGCAATGCCTGCACGGAGGACGCCTGCGTCCCGAGGGTCGGCTGTCGCCATCTCCCGGTGGACTGCAACGACGGGAATCCCTGCACGACCGACCTCTGCGACGTGGCGACGGGGTGCCGGCACCTCTTCAACGCCAATGCCTGCGACGACCAGGATGCCTGCACCGTGAACGACCAGTGCGTGGCGGGAACCTGCACCGGGACGCCCCGGAACTGTTCCGACGGGGACCCGTGCACGATCGACTCCTGCCGGGCGGGCCAGTGCCTGCACGAGCCCAACTACGGCCCCTGCGAGGACGGCGACCTCTGCACCGCCGGGGAGACCTGCCAGCAGGGGCGCTGCGTCGGGGGCCAGTCAATCACCTGCAACGACCTGGAGGCCTGCACCGCCGACTCCTGCAATCCCTCGGTGGGCTGCGTCTTCACCCCCATCTCGGGGTCCTGCAACGACTACTCGGTCTGCACCGTGAACGACCAGTGCCAGGGCGGGCGGTGCGTCGGGACGCCGATCTCCTGCGATGACGGCAACGCCTGTACCGACGACCTCTGCGACCCCCTGACGGGCTGCTACCACCAGAACAACACCCTGCTGTGCAACGACGGCAACCTCTGCACCGTGATGGACCAGTGCAAGGCCGGTGTCTGCGCCGGCACGAACCTGTTCCGGAACCCGGTCTCCAAGACGGCCACGCTGGCCTTCACGACCCAGGCCAGGGCGGGCTTCGGCCTGGACCTGGACGGCAACCCGGCAACCTGCCAGCCCCAGGGGGACTGCCAGGACGGCGTCGAGAACCTCTTCGCCAAGATGGGGATCTTCATCACGGACCAGTTCGCCCCGGACCTGACCACGGCGGTCGCCGATGGGCGGCTCGGGCTGTTGCTGGAGCACGAGAGCCCCGGTCCTGGCTCGGGACCCTACGACCTCAATCTCCTCTTCGGACGCCGGGTGGACCCCACCTCCTGCAACCCCGCGGGACCAAACTGCAACTATCGGGTCTTCGCCGCCGAGGTGTTGAGCCCCTGCAGCCCCCGCTTCACGATCAACAACACCAGCCTCGATGGCAACGTGTTGACCGCCGGGGGCCCGGACTTCAAGGCCCGGGTCTACTTCGTGGTGGGGACCACCCTGGTTCCGGTGGACCTCTGGGCCGTCCGTGTCCGGGCCACCGTGACGGTCCAGAACGGCGTGATCACCGGGGGAACGGGCGTACTCGGGGGAGGCGTGAACGTCCGGGCCCTGATCCAGGCTCTCGAGAACGTCCCGGCGGGACAGTTCTCGCCCTACACGAAGGACCAGGTGATCCAGCAGCTCGACTCGCGCCTGTGCGCGAGCGTCAACGAGTGCGGAGACCTCAACACCGACGGGCGCCCCGGGAACGACGCGGCGTCCATCGGCCTGCCCTTCACGCTCGTCACGGGGAACATCGTCGGCCGGGACTAGGTTCCGGCATCTGGAGACGCGGTTCAGATCGTTCCGGGGCGGGTGGGGGCCAGGTCCGGATACTCCCGCCAGTCGGGCTGGAAGGGGTCCAGCACCTCGACGATCCGGTCCAGCACCGCCACGAGGTCCGGCATCCGGTTGGGGTCCGGCAGGGCGTTCATGATTGCCTCCCGCCAGTCCTTGTACTCGTTGGCCAGGAACAGGTAGCCCGGAAAGGGGGACCGCCAGATGCCGAACTGTCGGGCCATCGGGAAGCCATACTCGTGGTCCCGGAGCAGGAAGATCACCCTGGCGGTCCCGATGCGGGGGTTCAGGGAGACCTCCACGGGCCTCACCTGGTCCGGGAGGAAGCCCGCCAGCCGGGCCACGGTGCAGGAGAATCGGAGCCCCGCGTCGGGTCCCGGGGGCTGGCCGACCAGGGCCAGGGCCTCCGGAGTCACCACCTGGTCCAGGGCCTTGAGGGCTCCCTGGGCCTTCTGGGTATGGGCCTCCAGGAAGGCCTTCTGGTCGCAGGTGGTCACGGCCTGCAGCAGGGCCCGGAATCCCGCCAGCACGTCCTCCTCGGAGGAGGCGGGGGGCGGGGGCTTGTCGGCCTCGGTCCCGGGTCCCTTGCAAGCCATCCCGAGGACCAGGGACCCCACCAGCACCCCGCACAGGGCCGGTCCTGTCCATCCCAGGGAGGGGAAGGCGGCTTTCACGGCCTCACCTCCGCCAGTCGGGCATAGAGGGCCACGCCGCACCGGATGCCCTTCCGGAAATGGTCCAGGGGGAACTTCTCGTCCGGGGAGTGGATGTTGTCGGAGTTGAGGCCGTAGCCGACCAGCAGGGCCGGGGCGTTCAGGGCCTCCTGGAAGACCGCCGTGATGGGGATCGAGGCCCCCTCCCGGACCAGCACCGGCCGCTTGCCGAAGGCGGCCTCCATCGCCTCCAGGGCGGCCTTCAGGAACGGGCTCTCCCGGGGAACCATCACGGGGCTCCCGCCGTGGAGGTAGGTCACCTGGACCTTCAGTCCGGCAGGCGCCACCGTCGGCAACCACTGCTGGACCGCCTGGGCCACCCGTTCCGGGCGCTGGTTCGGGACCAGCCGGAAACTGAACTTGAAGCCCCCCTCTGCCGGGAGCACGGTCTTGCCCCCGGCCCCGGCGAAGCCCCCCCAGACCCCATGGACGTCGAAGGAGGGGCGGCCCCAGTTCCGCTCCCGGGACGTGTAGCCCTCCTCTCCGAAGAGCCCCGACACCCCGATGTCCCCCATCAGGTCCGAGTCGGGATGGGAGACCAGCGCGAACTCCTCCCGCTCCTCGGGGGTCAGGGGCAGCACGTCGTCGTAGAACCCCGGGACCTGGATCTGGCCCCGCTCGTTCTGGATGGCCGCGATCAGGCGACCGATGCCGTTGAGGGGGTTCGAGACCATGCCCCCGTAGACCCCCGAGTGGAGGTCCCGAGAGGGCCCCTGGACGTCCACCTGGAAGTAGGCGATGCCCCGGAGGGCGTAGACCACCGTCGGCTGGTCCGGCCGCTCCCAGGCCGTGTCGGAGATCAGCACCGCATCGCAGGCCAGCAGGTCCCGGTGATTGCGGACGAAGTCGTGGGTGCCGCCCTTGCCACCTTCCTCCTCGCCCTCGATGAAGACCTTGATGTTGCACGGGAGGCGGCCATGGGTGCGGAGCCACGCCCGGATCGCCACCAGGTGCGTCATCACCTGGGCCTTGTCGTCCGAGGTCCCGCGGCCCCAGATGGCCCCGTCCCGGACCACGGGGTCGAAGGGCGCGACGGTCCATTTCTCCCTGGGGTCCTCGGGCTGGACGTCGTAGTGGCCATAGATCAACAGCGTCGGTCTTCCCGGGGCGTGGAGCCAGTCCCCGTACACCGCCGGGTGTCCCCCGGTCTCCATCAAGGCCACGTGGTCCAGGCCCGCCTCCCGGAGGAACCGGGCGGCCCACTCCCCGGCCCGCCGGACCTCGCCCTCCCGGGCCGGGTCCGCCGAGACGCTCTCGATCCGCAGCCACTCGAACAACTCCGCCAGGGCCTGCGACTCCTCCGCCGCGACCCGTTCCAGCACGCGATCGACCATCGGAACCCCTCCAGAGAAGCAATCGCTCCGAAGCCTAGCGCCTTTTGCCCCGGGGGTCACGACCCCCAACGGGGCCCACGACCCCGATTTCCCCGCGGAATCGGTCTTTCCCTTGGTCCCGGACCGCCTGGGCCGATAGAATGGCGCCGTCCTTCGGCGACGGAAGGTTCCTGATGTGCGGACTGGTGGGGTGGTTCCAGCGGCCCGGAAACCCGATCGATCCGGTCCTGCTGGCCCGGATGGCCGCACAGATGCGTCACCGGGGACCCGACGACGAGGGGCAGTGGGTCGAGGGGTCGGCGGGACTGCATCACCTGCGCCTTTCGGTGATCGACCTGGAGACCGGGCACCAGCCCATGGAGGCGGGTCCGGCGGTGCTGGCCTACAACGGCGAGATCTACAACTACCTGGAACTCCGGGAGGAGCTCCGGAGGGAGGGGGCCGTGTTCCGGACCTCCTCCGACACCGAGGTGCTGCTGCAGGGCTACCTGCGCCATGGCGTCGCGATCCTGCCTCGCCTGAACGGGATGTTCGCCTTCGTGCTTGTGGACCGGTCCCGGGGCAAGGTGCTGGCGGCAAGGGACTATTTCGGGGTCAAGCCGCTCTACTTCCACGCGACGCCCGAGCGGGTGATCTTCGCGAGCGAGATCAAGGCCATCCTGCACCATCCGGCCGTCGAGGCCCGGTGCGACCTGGAGGCCCTCCAGGATTACTGGACCTTCCAGTTCGTGCTTCACGAGGAGACCCTCTTCGCGGGGATCCGGAAGGTGCTGCCCGGGCAGTATCTCGAGATGGACCTCCAGGACCTCTCGATCACGACGCACCGCTACTGGGACCCTTGTTTCCAGGTGGACCGGCACCACACCGAGGAGTATTTCCGGGAACGGATCCGGGAGACGCTGCTGGAGAGCGTGCGCCTGCAGATGCGGAGCGACGTTCCGGTGGGGACCTACCTCTCGGGCGGCGTGGACAGTTCCCTGGTGACGGTGCTGGCGGCCCGCCATGCCGGGGAGCCCTTGAAGACCTTCACCGGGGCCTTTTCCGAGGGGGAGGAGTTCGACGAGACCCCCTACGCCGAGGCCGTCGCCCGGGAGGCCGGGGCCCGGTCCTTCGTGGTCCGCCCGACGGAACAGGAGTTCGTCGAGGCGATGCCCCGGCTGACCTGGCACATGGACGAGCCGGCGGCGGGGCCCGGGCTGTTCCCCCAGTGGGCCACGGCGCGGCTGGCCCGGCAGCAGGTCACCGTGGCCCTGGGAGGCCAGGGGGGCGACGAGATCTTCAACGGCTACATCCGCTACGTCGTGGCCTACCTGGAACAGGCCTTGAAGGGGTCGATCCACGAGACCCTGGAGGAGGGCGAGCACATCGTCACGCTGAAGTCGATCCTCCCGAACCTGCCCTTCCTGCGCCAGTACGTCCCGATGTTGCAGGAGTTCTGGTCCCGGGGGCTCTTCGACGACATGGACCGGCGCTATTTCCGGTTGCTGGACCGCAGCGGCGGCACGATGGACCTGCTGGCCGGGGACATCCTGGCGTCCTGGCAGCCCGAGGGGACCTTCGCGCGGTTCCAGAAGGTCTTCCATCATCCCGATACCCGGTCCTACATCAACAAGATGACCCACTTCGACCTGGTGGCGGGCCTGCCAGCGCTGCTGCACGTGGAGGACCGGGTCAGCATGGCCCACTCCCTGGAGTCCCGGGTACCGCTGCTGGACCGGCGCCTGGTGGACCTGGTTGCCGCGATGCCGCCGGCGATGAAGTTCCGGGGCGCCGAGCCCAAGTATGCCCTCCGCATGGCCGTCGGGGACCTGATCCCCGAGGTCGTGCGTCGCCGGAAGGACAAGAAGGGCTTCCCGGTGCCGCTGCACCTCTGGGCCCGCCGGGGGCCGGTCCGGGACTTCTTCCGGGACGTGCTGCTGTCCCGGGCGGCACGACAGCGAGGGATGTGGAATCTCCCGGCCATCGAGGCCCTCCTGGACCGGGAACAGGCCTTCGGGCGACGATTGTGGGGGGCCCTGAACCTGGAACTGTGGTTCCAGACCTTTCTGGACACCCCCGCAAGGGGTGGATGACGGGGGGAACATGCCGCTGCAATGGACGAGCGACGGGACCGTGGCCCGCTGGGAGGTCCGCAAGATCGGCGTGATCGGCCCGGGCATCGTGGGGATGCCGATGGCGGCGATGCTGGCCCATGCCCGGGTGCGGATTGGCCAGGAGGCTCCGGCTCGGGTGGTGGTGATTCAGCGGGACTCGCCGACCTCCGGCTGGAAGGTCGGGGCGATCAACCGGGGAGAGTCCCCCATCGGGGGCGTGGAACCGGACCTGGATCGCATCGTGGCGGAAGGGGCCCGGGAGGGGCTCCTGTCGGCCAGTCATCACGTGGAGGACCTCCGGGATGCCGACGTGGTGCTCGTCTGCGTCCAGACGGACAAGCGGGGGCTGGCGCCGGACTATGGTCCCCTCATGGAGGCCCTCGAGGGCCTGGCGCGGGCGTTCCAGGCGAGGCCCGAGGGGCAGGTCCCCCTGGTGGTCTTCGAGTCCACGCTCGCTCCCTCGACGATGGCCACGGTGATCCGGGATCACTTCCGGCGGTTCGGGCTTGAGGACGGCCGGGATGTGCTGCTCGGCAACAGTCCGAACCGGGTGATGCCGGGACGGCTGGTGGAGCGGGTCCGGACCAGCGACAAGATCGTTGCGGGCCTGCACCCGGAGACGCCCCGCCTGATCCAGCGGCTCTATGGGCACATCGTCACCGAGGGACGCCTGCATCCCACCAGCAGCCTCACGGCCGAGGTGGTGAAGACCCTCGAGAACGCCTACCGCGACGTCCGGATCGCCTACGCCGCCGAGGTGGCCCGGTGGTGCGACGCCCGGGACATCGACTTCTTCGCCCTTCGGGACCGGGTCAACGAGGTGCTGGGACAGGCCGACGAGGCCTCCCGAAACCCCACGGCGGTCCCGGTCGGTGGGCTGCTGGTGCCGACCCTGGGCGTCGGGGGCCACTGCCTGCCGAAGGACGGGATCCTGCTCTGGTGGCGTCGCCTGGAGGCCGGGGACCCCGGGGAGAAGAGCCTGATCCTGGAGGCCCGGCGGGTCAATGATGAGTCCCCGGCAGCGACGCTCTCCCTGGCGGAACGGGCCCTGGGACCCCTGGACGGCCGTCCCGTGGCCCTGCTCGGGGTTGCCTACCGGTTCGACTCCGAGGACACCCGCAACTCTCCGACGCTGGTCCTGGGGAACCTGCTGCGGCGGAAGGGCTGCGCGGTGCGCCTGGCGGACCCCTACGTGCGCCCCGGGGATCAGAACCTGGTCCGCAGCGGACTCGATGCGGCCTTCACGAACGACCGGGGCCGGGCCCTGGAGGGGGCCGAGGTGGCCTTCCTGTGCACTGGCCACGGGGTCTATGCCCGGGACCTGGGGGCCATGCTGGACGAGGGGGCGCCGACCCTGGCGGGGATTGTCGATGCCTGCAATCTGGCCTCCCGGGGGGAGGTGGAGTCCCGAGGGCTGGTGTATGCCGGGATTGGTCGCGGGAGGCGTCCGCCTCCGTCGGGCCTCGTGGACGCGGTGGTCGGGGGCTTTCGGGCGGTCGAGCGGGGTGTCGCCCGGGAGGTCCAGGGCCTCTGCGACTTCCTGAATGCCCGGTACGCCGCGACGCCCTTCGAGGCGGTGCGATTTCCCGACGTGCAGGCCCTCGCCCGGACCTGCTCGACGGGGTGCATGCTGGCGGACCCGGTGCCGCCGGACCCGGTTCCCGGATGGGAGGACCTCCGGTCGCGGCTGGTGGAGCACGCCCTGGCATGACCTCGGGCTTGCGGGAGGGTGCGGCAGGACCGCGTCAGGACGCGCCCCGGGTGGTCAGCACCGCGGTGACGGTTCGGGCCAGCAACTTCACGTCAAACCAGAAGGACCGCCGCCGGGCGTAGCGGGCATCCATGCGCATCCACTCCAGGAAGCCCACCTCGTGCCGGCCGCTGGTCTGCCAGATCCCCGTGATTCCCCCCATCAGCCACAGGCGCTGGCGCTGCCACGGGGCATACTGCTGCACCTCGTCCAGGGTCGGGGGCCTGGGCCCCACGAGGGACATGTCGCCCCGGAGCACGTTCCACAACTGGGGCAGTTCGTCCAGGGACAGGCGCCGGAGCCAGCGTCCCAGGGGGGTGATCCGGGGGTCCCGGGCCATCTTGAAGACCGGACCCTCCACCTCGTTGCGAGGACGCAACTGGTCCTTGAGGGCCTCCGCGTTCACGACCATGGTCCGGAACTTGTAGAAGGTGAAGGGACGGCCCCCGGGTCCCGCCCGTTGCTGCCGGAAAAGCACCGGTCCGGGGCTGGTGGCCTTCACGAGCACCGCCACGACCGCCATCACCGGGGCCAGCAGCACCAGGGCGACTGCCGAGATCCCGATATCCATCGCCCGCTTCCAGCCCGGCAGGGGCTGGAGGAACCACGTCTCCATGTTCTCGGCCCGCCAGGCCCCCAGGTCCCCGGCCGTGTCCCCGGCGGAGGCCGACGCGTCCTCCCGATCGGTCCCGCTTCCTCCGGACCCGCCCGAGGGCGGGGGACGGAGCAGCAGGGCGTCGTCACCGAAGTTCCCCGGGTAGGTGTAGATCCGATGCCCCACGTCGAATCCCAGCCGCACCAGGGCCTCGTGGATCCGCTCTGCGTAGATCCGGGCCCCCTCCGCCGAGGTGTCCGGCAGCACCGTGCCCAGGTCCCGGTGTCGGACCACGCCGACGTCGTCGGTCAGGCGCCGGTGGTCCAGCAGGACCCGCGCCGCCTTCCGGAGGCGATCCGGCGGCAGGTCCGAGGTGGCGAACTGGACCATCGAGAAGGGATGCGAGTTCCGGTCCGCTCGGGACCGCTCCCGGGCCAGCAGCCGGTGGAACTCCGCCTGTGGCAAAAGCCCCGGCATCGACGGCGCCGATCGGCGTTCCTTCCTGGTGCGGACCCTTCGAGCGAGTGCGGCGAAGAGCATCGGCTTCCCCCGTTTCCCAGGAACGCCCCCCTTCCGCCTTCCCCCTGGCGTCTCGGTCGGGTTCCAAGGAGCCCGCGAGTCGGGGAGCCAGGGAGAGGGATCGGACAACGCGTCAGAATTCTTTAGGGGCCTCCCCAGGAAATCCGGTTTCAGGATAGGTTCTTTGCCTCGGGGATGCAATGGGTGGGGTGGTCAGGGCGGGGGAGCGCCGATGGCATGGACCGCCACGGGACCGGCCCGGAAGACCGGGGTGCCGGGCAACGGGGCGTCGGTGATGATGAAGGTGGCCTGGTAGCGGGCGGCCAGGTCCGAGACCCGATCCGGTGTCAGTTGCGACCAGCGGGCCTTCGCCCGACGCCAGACCTCCCCCAGGTCCCGGGTCTCCCGGTCGGGGAGGTCCTCGCCCAACAGGTCGGCGACCCGCCGGTGCCACTCGGAGAGCCGGTCGTAGCGGGGCATCGCGGCATGGACCACCTGGGGTCGGCGCATCACGAGGGCGCTGTCGCCCCGCCAGGGCGGGGCCAGGACCAGGGCATCCTCGGGGGTGTGATCGGCGACCCACCGGAAGGCCTCCTGCCAGGGGTCCGGCCGGGTCGCCCAGGCGGCCCGGAACTCGGTCACCCGGTCCCGGAACTGTCGGGGCAGGGGCGGCAGGCAGAGCAGAACGGCGGCGGTCAGCAGCAGCCCCGGGCGCAGGCGGGTCACCGGGTCGGACGACCGGACCAGAGAGAAGCCGGCCAGGCAGCCGAACAGCAAGGCGAGGGGGGGCAAGGTCCGAAAGGGGGTCAGGGCCATCAGGGACCAGGCCTCCGCCCGGTCCGCCAGGGTGCCCGCCAGGAAGAGGGTGCCTGGGAGGGCCAGCATCCAGGGGATCAGGCGCCAGGCCTTCTGCCGGGGATGGCGCCGGGCCTCCCAGAGGACCCCTGCGGCGGCGAGGATCGTGGCCAGCAGCAGCGTGCGATCGAAGGTCGAGAGGTCGAGGTGGATCCGGAGGAAGGTCCGGGCGAGGAACTCCCAGTCGGCGGCCGTGGACTCTCCGGTGGCGGCCATCATGGCCAGGGCCTGGACCAGTCCGGGCAGGGCGGCGACGATGCCCGCCACGGCAGGCCGCACGAGGGACCGGAGGGGCCGGACCACGGCCAGCATGGCCGTCGCCAGGGCCGCCCCGGCCACCAGGCCCACGGCCGGGTGGAAGACCGCGGCCAGGCCCGCCAGCAGCGCCCCCCGGCCATGCCTCCCCTCCAGCACGTCGGCGGCGCCGTGGATCCACAGGCTCCAGGCCACCGCCTTGGCCTCGAACCACCCCAGCATCCACTCTCCCCCGACCAGGGCCTGTCCCAGCAGCAGGAACAGACCCAGGGCCCCCGTGGTCCCGAGGGGTCCGAGTCCCAGGGACCGGGCGATCCGGATCAGGCCCGCCAGGGAGGCCACCCAGGTGGCGATGCGACCGGCCCAGCCCAGGACATCCAGGGGAATCCACCGGGACAGGGTTCCAAAGAGGGTGTCGAAGACCCACCGGTCCGGGAGCCGGGGCCCGAAGGTCCAGTCGCCGGCCAGGAAGGACGGGTCGGCGACCCGATGCAGCACCGCCAGATAGTGGTCCTCGTTGCCGGTCGGGACCGGGGTGCCCCAGCAGAGGAACTGGATGGCCAGCAGCAGCGCCAGCGAGGCCGCCCAGGGGACCCACCCGGGGAGTCTGGGAAGGGGCCTCATCGGGACTCCCGGAAGGCGGGAAAGTCGGGGTCCCGGACCGGTACGTCCCGGCGCGTTTCCAGGGCGTGGACGTAGGCCCCCATGGGAAGCACGTCGAAGGCCTTCCGGAAGTCCTCCAGATACTGCCTGGTGCGCCGGCGCTTCTCTTCTCCCGGGAGGTTCATGCCCGGGAAGAAGGCCAGTCCCGGGGCCTCGTCGCCGCCCAGGAAGTCCAGGGGGTGCAGCAGCAGGGACGGTTCGACCCGGGAGGCCCGGCAGGCCTGGAGGGCCGCCTGGAAGTAGAGGCGGGCCGCTGCCGTCGAGAAGGTCGAGAGGTAGAGGACGTAGGTCAGGTGGAAGGGGACCCGGACCGCCGGGAGGACCGTCACCGGGACCTCGATCAGGCCGGATCCGTCCGGCAGGCGCCATCGGTAGGGGGCCAGGGGCCGCAGGCCGTCCCGGAGGGTCCCGAAGAGGGCGCCCCGCTCGGTCCGTTCCCGGGACCCGAGGCGGGAGGTCATGAAGTAGTAGGCCCGGGCCGCGGGCCCCAGGAAGGTCGGAAAGGTCGAGGCATCGAACCGGTATCCCCGGCGGGACAGGACCTGGAGCACCGTCTCCGACAGGCTGTATCCCGGGCCCCGGAAGCCCTCGGGGCGCCGGCCGGTGGCCTCCTGGATGGCCTCCTCGGCCCGGGCGATCTCCTCCTCGACCTGATCCGGGCGATAGCGATGCAGCCAGGGCTCGTGGGCGAAGGAGTGGTTGCCGACCTCGTGGGGGGAATCGGCGATCCGGCGCATCGCCGGGGCGTTTTCGGTCCGGGCCGCGTCCTGGCCCACCAGGAAGAAGGTCAGGCGCAGGTCCAGGCCCTCCAGCAGGTCCAGGATCTTCGGGACCGCCTCCGGGAGGTAGGTCGGGAAGGACTCCCAGCCGGGGTCGTTGTGGACCTTCATGTAGGACCAGAGGTTGTCGAGGTCCAGGGAGAGGCTCGCCAGGGGCTTCATGGGGAATCTCCTTGTCCCGCCAGGGGCCGGCGGGGTTCCTGAGGCAGGCCGTCGTCGCCCCAGAGGTCCGGTCGGAACAGGGCCCGGGCGACCCGTTCGGCCAGTCGCACGGTCTCCTCGACATTCAGGGTTCCGTGGACGATGTGGGCGGACCCGGGGGCATGGACCCCCGGGAGGGGGGTGCGGATGGGGGGCAGTCGGGACGAGGCACCCACGACGGGGATCGCCATCACGTGGGTGACCCGGCTGACCCGGAAGGCCTCGATGTCGTCGTCCCGGAGGTCCGGGTGGACCTGCCGGAGGCCTTTGAGGAACTCCTGGCGGACCTCGTCATCGGGCACCCGCAGGAAGGGATCGTCGGACGGAACGTAGCGAGGCAGGTAGATCAGGTGGCGGCCGCCCATCTCGGTCGGGGGCACCAGGGCCGTCATCTCGATGATGCCGGTGAACGGGAAGGGGTCCAGCAGGTTCGTGACGTAGAAGCCCGAGAGGGGGCGCCGCAGGACCAGGGAGGCGCAGAGGATCCCCTGGTAGGGGACCCCGGTCATGCGCTGCGCCGTCTCGGGAGGAAGGTCCGGGAGCAGCCGGGCCGCCAGGGGCGCCGCCAGGGTGACCACCACGGTGTCGAAGACCTCGGTGCGGCCATCGGCAAGATGGACCGTGGGACGGCCCCGGGGAGAGGAGACCCGCCGGACGGGACACTGCAGGCGGACCTCGACGCCTTCCTGAGTCAGCATCTGCCCCAGGCGGCTCAGAATCCGGGCGTATCCGCCGGGGACGTAGCCGAAGCGCTCCCGCTCCAGGCCCGCATCCCGGGCGGCATGGAGACGCCGGATCGTGGCCCAGATGAAGGCCGCCGACGTCTGCCGCCAGTTCTCGCCGAGTTTGCTCCGGAGGAGGGGCAGCCAGAAGCGCTCCCAGGTCCGTCGCCCCGACCAGCGGACCAGCCAGTCCTCCACCGGGATCCGCTCCATCGCGAGGCCGTCGTGGATGCGGTCCGCCGCCAGGATCGTGAGGCCCAGGCGGGCCTTGTCCAGCGGCGACAACAGGGGAAACGCGAGGTATTCCAGCGTGTTGGACATCGAGTGGAGGCGACCGCCCCCGAAGACGCCCGTCCGGGTGGTGCCCCAGCGGATCGCCCCATCCAGGCCCGCCTCGGCCAGCAGCCTCCGGAGGGTCCGGTCCGAGGCCAGGATCACGTGGTAGTGCCGGTCCCAGGTGAGGGTTCCAAGGCTCCAGGGCGCCGCGAGGCCCCCCAGTTCCGGGGCCGCCTCGATCAGGGTCACCCGGGCCCCGGTCCCGGCGAGCCGGTGGGCCATGGCGATGCCCAGCATGCCGCCGCCGATGATCCCGATCCGGGGTCCCGTCTTCATGGCGTCCTTCCCAGGTAGCGAGCCGCGGCGATCTGCTGATAGAGCCGGAGATGCCCCCGGATGGTCCGCAGAATCTTCATCTTGGATCGGCCCAGCATCCGGACCTCCAGCACCGCCGGAGACTCGACGATCCGGGACCCCGCCAGGTCCATCCGGGCCAGCATCTCCACCACGCCCAGAAAGCCGCCCTCCCGGACCTGGACCCGTTCCACGGCCGACCGGCGATAGACCCGGACGCAGGCCGTGTAGGTCGCCAGGCGGTTGTGGAGGACCCGGCGGTAGAGGAACGACAGGCCCTTGGAGAGGGTCAGCCGCCACTTCGGGACGTTCAGGACCTGCCCCTGGGGGTGATAGGGGGAGGCCGTCACCATGTCCACGTCCTCCGAGAGGAGGGGGATCATCTCCAGCAACTGTCGGGGGTCGTAGGTGCAGTCGGCGTCGATGCTGCAGACGACCTCCGTGGGGGCCCGGCGGATGCCTTCCAGGATTGCCCCGGCGACGCCGCGGTTCTCCGGGAGCCGGTGGAACAGGACCCGGGGCCAGTCCCCGAAGGTCTGCCGAAGGACCTCCCACGTCCGGTCCGTGCTGCCGTCGTCCACGAAGACGAAGTGGACCTCATAGCGGTCCTCGAATCGGGGCAATGCCTCCTCGAGGGTGTTCCGCAGGTAGCCGAGGGATTGCTCCTCCTCGAAGAGGGGGACCACGATGGTGATCGGGAGGCGGCGGGCCTCGGAAGGGGCGTTGGGGCGCCGTTCCTTGCGCCGCCGGGACCGGATGGCCGGCGGGTCGGGCGACTCCGGGGCGTCCTGGAGGGGCGCCGCGGAGTCGAGCCCCAGCCACCGGGCAATGGAGGTGAAGGAGTAGCGCCCGAACAGGTCCCGAAGCAGGGGCTCCATCCGGTCCAGGTTCCGGTACTGCCGCAGTCGGGTCAGGCGATCGACGGCCTCGATCCGCGGAAGGTCCGGATCCAGTTCCCAGACGTGGAAGTAGAGCGAGAACGGGTCCGGGCGGAACTGGTGCCAGGACTCCAGCAGACGCCGGGTCAAGAAGGCGGGGGCCTGGCGAAAGTAGTTGCCCCCGGCTGCGGGAAGGCTGAGCCAGGGCGGCCCCACGGTCGAGAGGGGCACCTCCCAGAGGTCCCTTCCCGCGTGGTGGTGCCGGTGGGGCATCCGCCTCCAGGGCTCGGCCTGCACGTCCCAGAGCCTCGGGTAGAAGGAGGAGTCGTAGGCGAACCCCTCCTCGGCCAGCGTGTCCAGGGCCCAGAGGTCCTTCGGGGTGAAGGTCCCCTGGGGGATCCGGAAGCCCAGGCAGCGGAACCCCGAGGCCGCCTCGATGGCCTCCCGGGACCGCCGGACATCCAGCCGGAACTCCCGGTGGGACATCTCCTGCAGGCCCCGGTGATAGAAGCCCTTGCTGGCCACCTCGTGTCCCCTCCGGGCGATCTCCCGGACCAGGTCTGGGGCCTTCTCGGCGATCCAGCCCAGGGTGAAGAAGGTCGCCTTGAGGCCGAACTCGTCCAGCAGGTCCAGCACCCTCCGGGTATTGGTCCCGACCCGGGCCTCGAAGCGCCGCCATCGCTCGGGCTGGATCCAGGGGCTGAAGGCCGCATGGTGGAAGTAGTCCTCCACGACCACCGACAGCAGGAAGGTCCGGGAGGTCGGCGTCGCGGCGTCCTGTTCCAAGGGGTCTCCTGTTCCGCCGGAAGGGCTGTGGTATCGTTGCCCATCCGGTCGCGGCGCGTCAAGGCGCGGGGGGAAAGGCGATGGGCGGGCGCCTGGTGCTGGCGGTCTTCATCGACGGCTATGGGCACCGGATTGCCTCCCGGTACCCGATTCTTCAGGAACGGCTGCGATGGACCGGCCCGTTGCGGACCGAGTTCGGGTATTCCTCGACCTGCGATCCGACGATCCTGACCGGGGTGGCGCCCAGGGACCACGGCCACTTCTCGTTCTTCGTCTTCGACCCGGTCCGGTCGCCGTTCCGTCGTCTCCGGTGGATGCGGTGGCTTCCGAAGGCGGTGGTCGATCGGGGCCGGGTCCGGGGGTGGATCAGCCGGGCCCTGGCGCCCCTGCTGGGCTACACCGGGTATTTCCAGATCTATGCCGTGCCCTGGGAACGGCTGCCATGGCTGGACTACTCCGAAAAGCGGGACCTCTATCAGCCCGGGGGCATCCTGGGGGGCCAGAGGACCCTCTTCGACGACCTCCGGGCCGCGGGAGTGCCCTTCCACCTGTCGGACTGGCGGCGGTCCGAGGAAGACAACCTGCGGGCCCTGGAGGAGGCGGCTCGCGGAGGGACCTGCCGGCTGGCGTGGCTCTTCCTGGGGGGGCTGGACGGGGTACTGCACCGGGTCGGTACCGGGCACCCGGAGGTCCCGCGGCACCTGGCCTGGTACGAGGAGCGCCTCCGGCGGGTGCTGGACCTCGCGGATCGGACCCACTCGGAGGTCCGGCTGCACCTCTTCAGCGACCACGGCATGGCCGACGTGAACCGGACCGTGGATCTCCAGGGGGTCGTCGAGGGCACCGGGCTGGTCTTCGGGCGGGACTACGCCGCGGTCTATGACTCGACGATGGCGCGGTTCTGGTACCTCCGGGAAGGGGCCCGGCAGCGCATCGAGGACGCCATCGCGGCGGTCTCGGGCGGGGCGATCCTGCCCGACGAGACCCTCCAGTCCTGGGGGTGCGATTTTCCGGGAAGGCGCTACGGCCACCGGTTCTGGCTGGCGGATCCGGGAGTCCTGATCGTCCCGTCGGACATGGGTCGGCGGCCCCTGGCGGGCATGCACGGGTATCATCCCGAGGCCGAGGACATGGTGGCCTTCTACGGCACCAGCACCGCCGATGCTCCCCGGCCGGCGTCCCTCCGGGACCTGAAGGGGATCCTGTGGGGGGAAGCGACCCGGTGAAGTACGCCGTCTTCATCGCCTTCGCCCTGGTCATGGTCCCGATCTGGACCGCCCTGGCCTGGTCCTCCGAGCGGTGGCGGTCGTGGATCCTTTCGCTGCTGGTGGCGGCCCCGATGCTGGGCGATCGGGCGAACATCCACTTCCTGAGTGTCGAGCACTACCGGGGGCCGGACCGGGGGTTCGAGGTGACCCTGGCGGACCTGCTGGCCCTGTCCCTGATGGCGGCCATCGCCCTCCGGCGCCCCGGGAGGATCCGCTTCTGGCCCGCCGGGTCCTTCTGGGCCCTGGCCCTGTGGATCCTGGCGGCGGTCTCGCTGCTGGATGCCCCGGCGCCCCTGCTGGGCACCTTCACGCTGTTCAAGTGGGCCAAGGCCTGGTTCCTCTACTGGACCGTGGTCAATGCGGTGCGTTCCGGCGTCCCCCTGCGATCCCTCTGGCGAGGCTGGATGATCGTCGGGGTCTCGATGGCCCTGTACGCCTTCTACCAGAAGTATGGCCAGGGCATCTATCGGGTGCCGACCTTCTTCGACCACAGCAACACCGTGCCCCTGTTCCTGAACCTGGGCATCCCGGTGCTGGTGGCGATGGGGCTCGGGGCCCCGTGGCTCAAGACCCGGGAGGCCCTGGGGACCCTCCTGGTGGCCCTGGCGATGGTCCTGACGGTCGTGATGACCTTCAGCCGGGCGGGGATGACCCTCTCGGTGATCGTCTTGCTGGGGACCGTCTGGATCGCCTACCGGAAGGCCCCTTCGCGGAGGGTCACGGTGGCCACGCTGGTGGTCGCCCTGGGTCTCATCGGGGGCCTGGCGTTGACGGGCAGGAGCATCGTCGATCGCTTCCTGGAGGCCCCCGAGGCCTCGCATCTGGCCCGGGAGGAGTTCAACCGGGCCGCCCGGGCGATGGCGTCGGAGCATCCCCTGGGGGTCGGGGTGAACCAGTTCTCCTACGTGCTGACCAACGACCCCCACTTCAGCCGCCACATCGTCGTGATGGCCGCCGAGAAGCAGAAAGGGGTCTGCCACCATGTCTACTGGCTCACCGCCGCCGAACTGGGGTACCTGGGCCTGGCGATCTTCTGCCTGCTGTTGCTGCGACTGCTGGGCGTCGCCGGGTGGCAGGCCCTCCGGCGGCGAGGGTTCGAGGGGCTGCTCCAGGGGGCCTTGCTGCTGGGCATGATAGCCTTGCACCTGTCGGGCTTCCTGGAGTGGGTGTTTCGGATCACCCCGATCTTCCACCAGTTCCTGATCACGGCCGGGGTCTCGGTGGGGCTGGCCTCGATGGCCCGACGTCCTGCCGGTCGTCCGCCGGAGTCCCCGGTGGTCCCGACGGCGTAGGGGACCTCCTCCGGAGGCCCGGAACGACCCTTGCACCGGATCCCGAGGCGGGGGCGTCTGGCCTCGTGACCTCGTCGTCGTTCCTGGCCGACGGAGCCGGTCAACGGGCGTGGCGCTGGACCTCCTCCAGGTGGGCCGTCATCCGCTGGAAGACCTCGTCGGGTGTTCCCAGCCCATCGACCACGTGGAGACGGCGGCTTCTCTGGAAATAGTTCAGGATGTCCGGGGCGTGCCGCTCGTGGGCCTCGATCCGTCGCACGATGCCCTCGGTGGCCCGGTCGTAGGGCAGGGCCCGCTGGGTGGCCCCCCGGGCAGAGAGGCGCCGAAAGAGTTCCAGCGTCGGGACCCGCAGGTCCAGGATGCAGGACACTCGCTGGCCGATCTTGCGCATCAGACCATCCAGGATGTAGGCCTGGACCAGCGTTCGGGGAAAGCCCTTGAAGATCAGGCCGTTCTTCTCTGGATGGGACCGGATGTAGCCTTCCACGGCCCGGATCACGATCTCGTCGGGGACCAGGGCGTCCTGTTCCATCAACTCTGCCACCATCCGCCCCTGGGCGTCGGGACGGGTGGCGACCTCCCGGAGCAGGTCCGTCGTGTTGATGTAGTGGAGGTTGTACTGGGCCGCGATGCGCTTCGCCTGGGTGCTGCGCCCGGATCCCGGGGCGCCCAGCACCACGACGTTCAACTGGACCTTCCGCAGGGACTCGTCCACCACCCGGGTGATCTGGTCGAAGACCCCATCGACCGATCGGGTGCCGTCGACCGGGACCAGGATGCCCTTCTCCTGGTAGAATCCCAGCACTGGTGCGGTCTTCTCGGCATATTCCCGCAGTCGGACCTCGATCACCTCTCGGGTGTCGTCGGAGCGCCCGGAGACCTGTGCCCGGCCCAGGAGTCGTTCCGTGCAGACCTCCGGCGGGACCTCCAGACTGAAGAGGTTCATCAAGGAGGAGTGCATCTTGAGCAGGAGCCCTTCCAGGATGTAGGCCTGGACGAAGGTCCGGGGGAAGCCGTCGAACAGGAATCCCCGGGCCGGGGTCTGCTCCCGGATCTTTCGGATGGTCTTCTCGAGCAGGCGGACGATCATCTCGTCGGAGACGAGTCCTCCCCGGGCGATGATCTCCTGGACGGCCCGGCCGATGTCGGTGCCTTCCTGAATCTCCTCCCGGAGCAGGTCCCCCGAGGAGACGTAGTGGAGGTGGTAGCGCTCCACCAGTCTCGCGGCCTGGGTCCCCTTGCCGGCCCCGGGGGGGCCGAAGAGCGCGATGTTCAACATCCCGATGCTCCCGCCTGTCGGGTGGCCGATTGTAGCCGGAACGTGGTCGGAGTCCAGACCTACGGCATCTCCAGCGGGACGGTGTCGGGAGCGGAAGGGGAGCAGGAGCGGTCGGCGGGAAGGGACGTGGGTGCGATGTCCGACGCCGGGAGCTCCTCCCGGATCTGCCGGAGGCGTTCCGCGACCTCCCGGGCGGTCTGGGGACGCCGGCGTGGCTTCTTTTCCAGGAGCGAACCCACGAGGTCGCGCAACTCCGTCGGGATGTCCGGATTGGGGGGCAGGGGGGGCACCGGGGAGAGGACGTGGGCGGACATCACGTTGTGGTCCTCCACCCCCGCGAAGGGGGGGCTCCCCGCCAGCATCTCGTAGAGCAGGACGCCCAGCGAGTAGAGGTCGCTGGTCGGGCCTGGTGTTCTTCCCTGGGCCACCTCGGGGGACATGTAGTGAGGTGTCCCGTAGACCATCCCGGGCGCCGACCTCTGGGCAGGCCGGGCGCAGGGGGTCCCCCGGAGCCGGGAGATGCCGAAGTCGAGGACCTTCAGGACGACCTCTCCGTCGGCGGTACGGTGCAGGAACAGGTTGGACGGCTTGATGTCCAGGTGCAGGATGTCCCGCTGGTGTGCGCATTGGAGGGCCTCGCAGACCGGGATCAACCACTCGATCGCCTGCCGGGCGGGCCGACGTCGATGGGCCCCCAGTTCCGTCTCGAGGTCATGGCCGTCCAGCAGTTCCATCACCAGGCAGGGGGGGCCCTCCCGGAGGTTCTCCACGTCGTACATCCGGACGATGTGGCGATGCCGCAGCCGGCCGAGCACGGCCGCCTCGTGCTCCAGATGCTGGCGGGCCTTTTCCGACACCTCGTCATCGGGTCGGTCGCAGAGGAACTTGATGGCCACCATCGTGTCCGCGAAACGGTCGTAGGCACGGTAGAGGCTCCCGAAGCCGCCTTCGCCGATGCGCCGCGTGACCCGGTATCGCCAGTCCACGAAGAGGGCGTGGAAGGGGGAGTCCTCGGTCGGGAGCACGTCCCTGGAGGTCCGGGGCACCGCGAAGTGACAGCCCTCGTTGGGACAGTAGGGGTCCGTCGTGGGTTCGAGGCACCAGGGGCAGAATCGGTCGTCGCTCACGGGGCTCCTCCCGAGGCGCTTTCGCAGGCGACCCAGAAGGGACATCGGCCGTGTCCTCCGAAGTGGGGCGGTCCTGTCCGGCAACGGGACAAGAATAGCCCTTCCGAATGTCGATGGGAAGGCCTGGCGAGCCATTCCCTCGTTCCGGGGCTGTCGGGCGGGCGCCTCATGGGGGACGCCGGGGACCCAGGACGTCCCGCAGATAGGCCGGATGGTCGTGGCAGAAGCGGGTCTCGGGGGCCCCCGGCAGGGCCGCCCGCTCGGTGAAGGGCCGGGCGTTGCCGGCGTCCATCAGGCACCCGGGTTCGTCGGTGGCGTTGTGGTAGGAGGTCGATGGACCGTAGGGGTTCGCGAGCCCCAGGCTGTGGCCGATCTCGTGGGCGGCGGTCTCTCCCACCAGCCGACCCAGCACCCGCACGGCCTCCCGGACCTGGGCGACCCGGTCTCGGTCCCCGGTGCCTTCCCACTCCTCTCGCGTCGCCGCCCGGGACCGGACGGGGTCGAAGACGACGTCGAAGGCCGGTTCGGCCTCGGGGGCCCCGGCCGGGAGGGCCTCGCGCCCCTGGGGGGGGTGGGCGGACCACTGGAGAAAGGAGTCCAGGAAGACGCCCCCAAAGCCGGGAAACCCGTCGGCCTGGACCTCGGCGTTGGCCCCGCCGATCCGGTCGAAGAGCCGCAGGTTGCCAACGTCCTTCCCGGGGGTGTTGTCCAGCCCCAGCAGGCCCCGACCGTTGGGGTCCGGCCCTCCGATCTCCAGGATCGAGACGTGGTTCGGGTCCAGGTCCTCCGGGAAGTCCTCCAGGACCCGGAGGTCGTAGTCCCGGTAGATGGCATCGATGGCCGCCCGGATGGCCTGCCGGACCTCGGGGCCCAGGGAGGCCAGTCCCAGGCGGTCCAGGCTCTCGTCGAAGCCCGGCAGGAACCGCACCACCACCGCCTGTCCGGTCGTGCGGAGGGGCCATGCCCACGGCAGGGGCCGGGATGTCCAGGGGGGGCCGGCCCCTCCTGGCGGGCGCACGACGGCCTGGATCGTTCCCTCGAAGGTGCCGCTCCGGGCCCCGAACCAGTCGCTGACCAGCCGGTCGTCCTGGACCTCGGCCCGGACCCACAGGTGGGCCACGGTTCCCCCCAGGAGGTCCGGAACCAGCCATCGATCCACCGGCACCTGGGGCTCCCCTGCCTCAGGTCGGAAGAGGCCCTGGATTCGGAAGGTCGTCACCCCGGGGGAGTCCCCCTCCAGGCCCTCGGGCCACCCCGTCGTGGCCCCGGGCCAGCCGGCGCCGGTCACCGTGACCCGTTGCCCCAGGACCCCCTCGACGGGTTCCACCGCCAGGACCTCCGGGTCAGCCAGTCGGAGGTCCACCGCCAGGGGGGGCGACTGGCCGATGATGCCTTCGATCGTCCTGGTCTGGAGGATGACCTCCCCCTGGAAGCGCCCTGGGCCGAAGTCCGGGCCCAGGAGCGGGAAACGAACGCCTCCCCGGGTGCGATCCTCTGCCTCCAGGGCCACCAGGGGCACCTCCCGGCTCACCGTCCCGGTCGCCCCCGAGCCCTCCCCGGTCCAGGTCCCCCGGAATCCGAGGCGGTTTTCCCCCTCCCCGGGCAGCAGGACCCCGTCGCCATGCAGGACCCAGAGGTCCTCCAGGTGCACCTGGGAGGCCCCGGCCCGGGCCAGCAGCGGCGGGATCGACTCGTCCAGGTCGAAGTCCACCGACATCGCCTCGGTGCTGGCCTGGGGCCCCCGGAGCCGCACGGTCCCGGCCCAGCGGGGGCCCAGGTCCCGGACCATTTCGGCCTCGATGAGACCTCGGGCCTCCTGACCGCTCCGGGCCTCGCAGGGGATCGTCCACGGGGTGTCGTCCAGTACCAGACGCAGGGGCCCTCCCAGGTCCTCCAGATGGTCCCCGATCAGCGTGATGGGGCTCCCGGGAAGCAACGGAGATGGGTGGCGGACCTCCCGGAGGACGGCCCGGGTCTCCGGGATTCCATCGGGGGCGACGGTCTCCGGTCCTCCTGGTCCCGAGGAGGCGCAGGCAGCCACCGGGAGCAACCAGAGCCAGAGGTGCCGCCGGCGGGTCCTCAGGGGGCGCAGACCGGGCGTCCCGTAGCCTCCCCGTCGGGAATCGTCCGGCACGCATATCCGTCGGCCTGGCGGCACGAGGAGGCCGCCGGGTCGCAGGCCGGCAGGCAGGCAGCGATTCCCAGCACCGTCACGCACCAGGTCCCTCCCTCGCAGTCCCCGTGGCTTCGGCATCCCGCCCGGGCACAGCATCCCCCGGGCCAGGGCAGGCAGGCCCGCTGCCCACCGCAGTCCAGGAACGTCTCGCAGGCATCCCCGTTGGCGCCGCTTCCCTTGATGCCACAGAACCGACCTTCCGGGAAGGCCTTGCAGGCCTCCTGGTCCCGGCAGTCGGCATTCTTCGTGCAGGGCGCCCCGCAGAGGCTGGTCTCGGCCCCCGGTCCAGCCGCCGGGCATGCCGCCGCGCCTGGGCAGTCGGACTCCTGGCGGCAGAAGGCCTCGGCGCAGGCGTGGTCCCAGCAGGAGGTCCCCAGGGGGCAGTCCCGGTCGGACTCGCAGGAGGGCGCCGGCGAGAGGCGCGCCTCGATCAGGTAGGCGTCGGTGTGCCCCTGGTAGCCGAAGACGCGGACCCAGTGACGCCCCGGACGGGCATCCCAGGCGATGGTCTCGTCCCCGACGGCGTCTCCGAAGGCCACCAGGGTTCCGGCGGGGCCGAAGACCTGGATATCCAGGTCCACCCCCTGGTCCTCCGAGACCAGCGTCACCTCGACGGTGGCCACCGAGGGCACGTCGAGCCGGAACCAGTCGCTGTCGTAGGGGCAGATCACGCCTTCCCCGAGGACCGGGTCTTCCCCGAGGCCCGGGAGCTCCAGCAGCCGGGCCTCGTCGGGACCGCTGTCGGGTTCGAAGGCATCATCCTCGCAGCAGGTCCCGGCCTCGAAGGACCCGGCGAGGGTCCAGGTTCCCCGGGCATCGGGGCTCCCGGCGACCTCGACATACCAGTCTCCCGGGGCCTCGATGCAGAACCGGAGGTCCTCCGGGACGCCGGTGGCGGCGGCGACGGCCCGCTGTCGTCCCTGGTCGTCCCGGAGGACCAGGTCCAGGTCTCCGGCCTCCCAGGCCACCGGGCGCAGGGCCAGGGACAGCCATCCGGGGCCGGGGGCCGACCATCGCAGCCAGTCCCGATCTCCCGGGCAGGTCCGGCGATCCCGGGGGCCAAGGTCCCAGGCCCGGGCGTGGGTGAGGCCGTCATCGGGCTCGTCCGGGTCGTCCGTGCACGGGGAGAAGCCGGCCTCCTCCGGGCAGAAGCCCTCGAGGGAGCCGCAGGCCGATGCGGTCCGGCCGTCCAGCGTCGTCACGGCGACGCAGGCCCGACCGTCGGCGCAGTCCGTGGGGCAGCCGGGCACGCATCGTCCCTCCAGGGTGCCTCGGGCGCAGACCCCTGACCGGCAGGCCTCGTTGAGGTCGCAGGGGGAACAGGTCCCGCCGGCATCCCGGGAGGGGTCCCCACCCACCGCCAGGAAGCGCTGCACCCGGGACACCGTCCGGTGGTCGCAGGCGGACCCGGAGGCGTCGTCGTTGTCGGTGGCGACGACCAGGAACGAGACGACCTCCTCGGCTCCCGGCGCCAGTCCCAGGTGCGGGATCCGGGCCCGGAACCGGTCCCCATCGGCCTGGGCCGTCAGGGTCTGGAACTCCTGGAGGTCCGGCTGGTCCAGATCCTCCGGTTCGCCGCGCATCCACAGCACCGTCGGTGGATCCCGCAGACCCTGGTCGTCGGTGACCTGGAAGGCCAGGGGATACCCGGTCACCGAGACGACCCGTTCCCCTTTCCCCGGGGACAGGAAGGTGACCTCGGGGGCCGCACCGGGGCACCCGCCCTTGCCCGAGGTCAGCAGCACCGCCAGGAAGGGCTGTGGGACCGGGGGATGGTCGCCGTCGTCGGCCTCGAAGACCAGGCGCCACTGGAGCGATCGGTCCAGTTCCCCGGGCGTGGGGCACCAGGTCCACTGGCCGGTCTTGGGTCCCGTCTGCACGAACTCCGCCGAGGGGAGGGCATCCCCGGACCATGTCAGCGTCACCTGTCGGCTGTCCTCGTCCCGGACCTCGACGTCCACCTGGAGGCAGGGGTCCCGGGAGAGGTCGAAGATGGCACCGGGCCCCGGGCGCAGGAAGGAGGGGGCCGTCGTCTCGTCGGGGACCACCGTGACCAGGAGGGCCTGCCGGTCCGACCCGGCCCGGGAGGAGACCTGGATCTCGAAGGCCTGTTCCCCGGCATGGCTGGCCAGCGGCGTGTACAGGAATCGTGCCCCGAAGGGGGTCGCCGACAGGTGCGCCGACTCGGCCATTCCCGGCAGGTCCGGCCCGGACCAGGAGAAGGTCACCGGCAGCCCCGAGGGGTTCTCGACCGCCAGGTCCACCTCGAGCGTCCGGCCGACCTCGATCTGCTGGGCCGGGATGGGAAGCAGGCGGGGTGGGACCTCCCGGGAACCCCCGGTGCACCCGGCGACCACGGCCAGGACCGCGATCCATCGCGCCGGTCCGAGACCGGGACGTCGCCGGACCTCTCTGGAGTCCCCTGGTTCCACGGGCACCTCGCAGGGTCAGCGGACCGTCGCCTCCCAGGTCCAGGACTTCCATCGGCCCTGGTCGAGGGCGTTGAGGTCCGCGACCTCCAGCATCCATGTCCCCCGAATGGCCCGGCCGTCCCAGAGGGTCGGGTGCCAGGTCTCGACCACGTCGTCCTGGTCGTCCCCCTGGCGGTCCAGCAGCGTGACGATCTCCCCATCGGGTCCCATCAGCCGGACCCGCAGGTCCCCCCGGTAGGGGTGGCGGATCTCGATGCCAATGGCCAGTGCCACGAGGGTGCCGTCCTCGGTGATCTCGAACTCCTGGAGCAGTCCGTCGGCCTGTCCGTCGGGGATCGGCAGGTCCGGGGACCCCTGGCGGGTCACCTTCCGGGTGGACCCGCAGGCCGGGAACGAGGCGCAGGCGGGATCGGCGCAGTCGGCCCCGTGGCGGCCGTCGTTGTCCACCCCGTCATCGCAGACCTCCGGGGCCACGTCGCCCTGGACCTGGATCTCCAGGGCCCAGGACTGGAGGCTCCCGGTGTCGGCACGGGCCTTGTCGGCCAGTTCCAGCCGCCAGGTCCCCCGGGTCGTCTCCCCGGCCATCCCCTCCACGGTCCAGGTCGTCCGCAGGTCGTCGTCCCCACCGCCTTGCCGGTCCTGGAGCACCACCCGTTTCCCGCCTGGGGAGACGAGGGCCACGACCAGGTCCCCGATGTAGGTGTGGCGGATGTCCACGGTCACGAAGGCCTTGATGACCGAGCCATCGATCGGGACGTCGATCTCCGAGGTCACGGCCTTCCCGTCATCGGGAATGGGCAGCACCGTGGTGTTCTCCCACCGGCTGCCGGCGGGGCGGCAGGCCGGGTGGTCCTTGCACGACGGGTCGTCGCAGTCGGTCGCCCCGTCGTAGTCGTCATCGATCCGGTTTGCGCAGTCCTCGACCAGGTCCAGCCTGGGCACGTCGGAGGTATAGACGTTTCCGAACTCCCGGACGTACCGGTAGGAGATCCAGCCGTACCCCGGCCCGAAGCGGTTCCGGAGTCCAAATCCCGAGGTGCCCCAGGAGTTCTTGAACAGGAAGAACCCCTTCTCGGTCTTCGGTTTCCCGTCGGTTCCCAGCACCGGGTTGCCCTGGCCGTCCAGGATCGGGACCTCCAGGTCGTCGTCCCAGCCCACCAGCAGGATGGCATGGCCCGCGGGCTTCTTGCGGCTTGCCTCCTGATCCGCCTCGTTCGGGTACAGGACGTAGCCCTCGCTGAAATATCCCCGGTTCACCGGCAGGTCCGAGGCGCCGTGGTTCCAGGCCTGGTAGAAGAAGTCCAGTCCCGCCACGACGCCGATGCGCTTCTCGGACAGCACGGCCTTGATGGACCGCTCGGACGGGTTCACGTAGCGCCCCCGGGGCAACTTGAACTTCGGGGCATTCCGGGCGCTCTCCGGGGGCTCCCCGTTGGTCCAGCAGACCGTCGGTCGCTTCTCACCGGTGCACCGCGGGTCATTGGTCGCGGTCCAGGGGGACGTCTCGTAGGGCCAGGCCTCCTCGAAGGGGATCCCGTAGCGCGAGATCGCCTCCAGGTTGTTCGAGGCACTGGACCCCTCCTCCTCCCGGAAGGCTCCCACCTCGGTCTTTACCGACCATTGGAGGTACTGTTCCGAGAAGTCCGGGTTCGGGATCGTCCCTTCCCGCAGGTAGAGGTGCTCCATCAAGGCCACGGTGGCAAAGATCGAACAGACCCCGCGGCGGGCCTGGTTGCGCACCGGCGACTGCCACTGGACCAGGTCCAACTGCCTCGGATAGACCGCGTCGGCCTTGCCCTCCTCGGGCAACTGGCTGGCCTCCGGAGCGCCGGCCCACAGGGGATCCCGTTCCGAGAGGGGCGCCAGCATCTCCTCTTCCGGCGCCAGGGGACCCTCGTCGCTGTCGGGGTCGCATCCGGCCAGTCCCGTCGCCAGGACCATCGTCCCGAGGACCACCGTTCGAATCGTCCATGCGCGCCTGGTGACCATGACTCCTCCCAGGAACTCGAAAGGGCAATATCATAGCACCATCGAGCCGCCATGGAGCCGCCCCGGGCCGGAGCCGGCCGCGGTCGTGATCCACCGACCTGGGTGCACTTCGATGCCTTCGGGTGTCCATTGCCGGTGGCACGTACCAGTTCGTCCTGGCGGCCACCGGGTTCCTGTCCCATCAGGCGGACCAGACCCTGCTGCCGGCCTGTCGTCAGGCGGGAGTGCCCTACCTGCGGGTCGGGAAGGGGCGGCCGATGGCGGTGGTCCGGGCCATCGCCCACCACCTCGGCGTGTCGGCGGTGGCTCCGGCGACCGGTTGACCGGCAGTGCCACTCGCCGTCCAGGGCCCCCAGGCTAGACCGGCTCGCCGGCCCAGGAGGTCCGGAAGGCCTCCCGGACATCGGCCAGCGTGCCGCCGGCGCCCAGCAGCAGGCCCATCTTGGCCAGGGCAGCCCACCGGGTGTGCATGCCGCCGGAGATGGCCCCCAGGTCCAGGGCCATGCGCCCCAGTTCGTAGGTCTCCAGTTCGACGCCGCCGGAGGTGCAGATGCTGCTGATCACGACCGGAATCTCCCGGCGGCGGCAATGGTCCATCAGGGACCGCAGGTCCGGGCGCTGCATCGGGAGGTTGCCGGCGCCGTAGGCCTCGATCAGGACGCCCCGGACCTCGTCTGGGGGCAGGCGCCAGAGCATCCCGGGGAAGGGGGCATACACGGCGATGGCCGTCTCGATGGTCCGCCCCAGTCCTCCGGGGACCTGCCGCTCGAAACGCCCCGCATGGGGGTGCATCCGGATGTGCAGCCCCAGTTCGGCCAGGGGCGGGAGGTTGGGCGAGTCGAAGGCCTGGTAGCGATGGACGGACATCTTCTCCGCCGCCACCCCCCGTATCCACAACTCGCCGAAGCAGATGCCCACCTCGGCGACCCCTCGGGTGGCCAGCGTCACCGCCTCGACCAGGTTGCCCCGGGCATCGCTGCGGACGTAGGCCAGGGGGCGCTGGGACCCCGTCAGCACGACCGGCTTTCCCAGGTCCGCCAGCAGGAAGCCCAGCACCGAGGCGGTGTAGGCCATCGTGTCGGTGCCATGGATGATCACGGCCCCGTCGCAATCGGCGGACTCCTCCCGGGTCCTGCGGGCCAGGTCCAGGATGTCCTCGGGTTCCAGCGTGGCCGAGTCCCGGTTGAAGGGAACCAGGAGGCGCAGGTCGGCGATCTCGGCCAGTTCCGGGACCTGCTCCAGGATGCGGGCGACCGAGGGCGCCGGCGACAGCGCCGTGGGGTCGCCCGAGGGGGCCATTCCCAGCGTGCCTCCCGTGTGGACCAGCAGCACCTGTCCCGCCATGGTCGGACTCCCATCCCGCAGGCTGGCGAGTTCTATCACGAACAGCAGCACGGCGCCGACGGGACGCCGGGCGATGGAGGCCGTGGAGGGTGCGGTCCGCGGTCGATGCCCGAGACCGGCGCATCCCGGGACGGACCGTCAGCGCCGGCTGGGGTGGCGCAGCAGGACGACCCGCTGCCCGTGGCGGACGTCCGGGTCTCCCTGGCGGCGGCGCCGGAGGCCATGACGGCTCCCGCGGCCATAGGCCCAGGCATCCACGATCCGTCGGACCGGGGCCTGGACCAGGTCCCCCAGGTCCCCTTCCCGGAGGTCCTCCCGCCAGTCCCGGAGGGTCTCGGCGACCGCCCGGAGGGCCAGCCTCGCTGGGGACGGCACCTGGTCCAGGATGAAGGCATCGGCCTCCCCCTCGATGAACCGCCGTCCGTAGAGTTGGCGCAAGGTGTAGTTGTGGGAGTGCATGACCGGGCAGTCTGGCAGGTAGCGGATCACCCATCCCCGGGCCCTCGCCCGGCATCCCCAGGCTGTATCCTCGGACCCCCAGGCCTCCTGATAGAACGGCTGCTGCTCCCAGGCCGTCCGACGCATCGCCGCGAAGGGCAGCGAGTAGGGCAGCCAGGGCGGCGCGGCGGGGGCCTCCGGGAAGGCCAGACGATATTCCCGTCGGACCCAGGGCCAGGCCTCGGGGCGAGGGACCTGGCGGCAGAAGGCCGCCATCACCGCCGGGTCGTCGAAGGCCGCCACCAGTCGTCCCAGCACCCCGGGGTGCAGGGGGGCGCAATCGGAGTTCTGGAAGACCAGGATCTCCCCCGGGGCCTCGGAGCAGGCCCGGTTCAACACCGGGCCCGGGACATAGTCCTCCGGGGCGATCCGGATCAGGCGATGGGGCCAGCGGGCCACGATCTGGAGCGTCCGGTCCGTGCTGCCGGAGTCCACCACCAGCAGTTCAAAGTCCCGGAAGTCCTGGGAAAACAAGGCCGATAGGGCGACCCCGATCTCGGACTCGCTGTTCTTGCAGCGGAGGATCACGGTGACTCTGGGCGATGGCGGGTTCATGGGGCCTCCTCCCGGGCCGGGGGCAGGGCCTCGGTGATCCAGGCCGTCCGTCGCGTGGCCAGATAGCGGACGATCCGCTTGAGGCTCTCATAGCGGTCGGCCAGATACATCGTGATGGGGTGCAGGATCATGCATGAGATCACGCCCCGGTCCTCGTGGTCCGCCAGTTGTTGCAGCACCCGGTCCGTCCACTCGGGCGGGTCGTAGGAATCGGGGCCGAAGTCGTCGCTCCACCGGTAGCGCCGCTGCCACCGGGTGACCCACTCCCGCGTCCGCTCGGCGTGGTAGAGGTGCTCGTGGTCCGGCATCACGTTGAGCGGGAAGTGCCACAGCCCCGCCGGGTGCCAGCGGGGACCCGTCGCCGTGCGGTCCACTCCGTCGCTGCACAGGACGATCTCCCGGGCCGCCAGCACCCGGTCGGTGTGGGGGCCGTGCATGTACATGTGGTTGCGCCAGACCTGGATCTCGCGGCCGGTCCGGCGGCGGCAGGCCTCCTGGGTCAGGCGGACGTCCAGGTCCTGGTACCAGGCCGGCCCGTTGTAGGACCCCAGGGCCTTGCGGAAGACCCGGTGGAGCCAGGTCGGCGAGAGGCAGTTCCAGTTGTGACCGCCCAGTTCGACCAGGGGGTGGGTGGCAACGGGCTCCAGGCGGTCCCACTCCTCGGCGAAGGCGAGGCCCGATACGAAGAAGGTGACCTTGACCCCGGCCTGCTCGAAGAGGTGGAGGGCGTCCTGGGCGCAGCGGATCTCGGGGCGGTCGCTGTGCCGCTGGTTCTCGGTCCCCAGGGACTGGTGGTGCAGGTCGCCGGTGACACAGATCATGCCGGGTCCTCCTCCAGGGGGATTCCCAGGCGCCGGGCCACCGGGAAGAAGTTGGGGTCCCCCAGGCGTCCGAACGAACGCAGGTAGGCCCGCCGGAGGTCCACCTCCCCGGAGGCCTGGAGGACCTGCCGGACCTGGGATGCGTAGGGTTCCTCCCGGACCTCCCAGGCCACCGCCGGGAACAGCAGGGCCAGGCGCTCCCGCGGGGGACACAGGGCCCACCGGAGTCGATCCCCGGGACGGAGTCCGTCCGGAATGGGATGCAGTTCGCCCCGGCCACCCAGAGTCCGGGCCAGGGCGAGGCCCCGGCGAGCCGCCTCCCGGGGATGCACGAAGGCCGGATCGACCTCCCGGGGCAGGGCCCGGGCGAGGTAGTTCCCGAAGCCCGCAAGGGGATCCCCGATGCGTCGCGACTCGAAGAGGCGGTGGGACTCGGCCAGGACCTCCCGGACCTCCCGTTGGACCTGGGCCAGGTCCTCGGATGGGAAGAGGGCCGGGTCGGCCCGGAATCGGTAGGCCATCGCCCGGTCGTAGAGGTCCCGCAGGGGCTCCGGCACGCCGGGGAGCGTCCGGACCCGGCGGCGCTTCTCCTGGTAGGACCAGTGGTAGGCCCCCAGGGCCCACAGGAGGCCGTCGCCGATCCCGATGACCCCCTTGACGAGGTGCCGCCGGAAGGTCCGCCGGGACTCCTCGGGGAACTCCTGCAGGTCCATCATGGCGTCGTTGATCACCAGCAGGGTGCCTCGGTTCACCATCAGGTCCCGGAGGTCCGGGGGGTGCAGGCGGTCCACCGTGAACCGGGTCAGGCCGGGCACAAAGGTGTCGTCCCCCAGCAGGGTCCGGTGCCCGAAGCGCATCTCGTACCACATCACCCGGCAGACGTCGGTCCGCAGGACCCACTCGGACACCGCCCCGACGTCGATGCCGATCGCGTGCCGGCGGGAGGCGTCCTGGAGCGCCTCCGAGAGTCGTCTGCGGAGGGCCTCGGTCCCGGACCGGCGGACCTGCCGGGTGATCAGCAGCACGTCCAGGTTGTTGTGGGGCCCTTCGACCCCGTCCCGGACCTCGACGCCCCCCTCTCCCCGGCCGTAGCCCCCGATCAGGACCAGGGCCCGAAACGCCCGGGGGTCCAGCACCGATCGGGCCGTCGTCCGGATGGCCTCCACCGCCGCGGCCACCCGGGCCTCGGCCTCGGGGCCCCCGAGCACCGTGTAGCGCCCGACCTCTCTCATCCCGGCGCCCTCCCGGTCCCTGCCACCCGCCGCAGCAGGTCCCACAGCGCCCGGGCGTGATGATCGGGCAGGAAGCGCTGCGACAGCACCTCGCGCCCCGCAAGCCCCATGGCACGGGCCCGTGCCGGGTCCTGGCGCAGTTCCCCGAGGACCTGGGCCAGCGCCCGCCACTCGCCCGGGGGAAAGGCGAGGCCGGTCCTGCCCTCCTGCAGCCACTCGCCCACGCCGCCGGCCCGGCTGGCGATCACCGGAGTCCCGTGGCGGAAGGCCTCGAGCCCCACCAGGCCGAAGGTCTCGGGCTCCCGGGAGGGAACCACCAGGCAGAGGGCCTCCCGGAGGTGCCCCGCGATGGCCGCCCGGGGCAGGGCCCCAGACCACTCGACCCGGGGGGCGACCCCGAGGTGCCCCGCCACCTCCCGGAGCCAGGCCTCCTGGGGGCCGGTTCCCAGGACCCGCAGGCGGACCTCCCTCGGCAGCAGCGTCATGGCCCGCAGCAGCAGGTCGAGTCCCTTGCCCCGGGTCAGGGCCCCCAGGAAGACCAGCAGGTTCGGGTCCGGGGGGGACTCGGGAGGGGCCTCGGGCGCCGGCGCGAAGAGGGGAAGCACCTCCACCGAGGCCGGCGGAAAGCCGTGCATCACCACGTGGTCCTTCATGTACCGGGACCCTACCGCCAGGGCCGTCAGACCGCGATGGGCCCCCAGTTCGGCCCGGGCCTCCGAGAGGCTCCGAAAGCCGACCGGCCACAGGCCGTCCCGGCGTTCCAGGAAGCCCAGGCAGGGGAGGCAGTGGATTCCCAGGGGCCTCGTGCAGGTCCGGTGACCGATGGCCGTGTACTTGTGCCGCCGAAGGCAGAAGGGGGCATGGTCGTGGAGGAAGCGCACCGAGGGACGCCTGGACCGGGCCACCGCCTCCACCTCTGCCGGTCCCACCTGATGCAGGTAGATCACGTCGGGGTCCAGGGTCTCGATCTGCCGGGGCAGGTCGGCCCAGGGAAAGGCGGTGCGGAAGGGGGTCAGGAAGGCCGGGTCCAGTGGAGCCGTGGGGTCGAAGAGGAGGTGCTGGTCCACCCCGTCCGGTTCCTTTCCCCCTGGATCCGGTATCCCCCGGGCCAGCAGCCCGGCGGCATCGTGCACCACCCGCTCCGCCCCCCCGAGCAGCGCCGCCGATCGCTGGACCCAGAGCACCCTCATGACGCCGTCCCCCCGCCTGACATCGAGGCCCCCGTGGCGGCCTCCTCCAGGGCCTTCCGGGTCTGGTCCGCCGTCTCCTCCCAGCGAAAGCCCGCGGCCCGGGTCCTCCCCTGGCGTGCCATTTCCCGCATTCGCGACGGGTCCCCGAGCGTGTCGCCAATCGTCCGGGCGATCGACGGGACGTCCTGGGGGTCGAAGGTCGCCGCCGCCTCTCCGGCCACCTCCGGGAGGCTCGAGACCCGGGAGCATGCCACCGGCGTCCCGCAGGCCATCGCCTCCAGCACCGGGAGGCCAAAGCCCTCGTAGAGGCTCGGGAAGACCATCAGGTCTGCCCCGGCGTAGAGGGCCGGGAGGTCCTCTCCCGGGAAGACCCCCAGCAGGTGGATCCGGTCCCGGCAGGGCGACTCCCGGACCCGCCGGTGGACCTCCTCGGACCGGAACCATGGTGGCCCCGCCAGGACCAGGTGATGGGGCAGCCCCTCCCGGACCAGGGTCTCGAAGGCCTCCACGAGCCGCACGTGGTTCTTTCCCGGATGCTCGATCCGGGAGACGTAGAGCAGGTACGGGGCCTCCAGGCCCAGGCGTCGTCGCAGGGCCGGGACCTGGCGCCGGGCCTCGGGTCGGAAGACCTGATGGTCCACCCCCAGGGGCGTCACGCGGACCCGGCGATCCGGGACCCCGGTGAAGCGAAGCACGTCCTGGCGGGTCGCCTCGCTGGGCGTCAACAGCAGGTCCTGGCGGCGCATCAGCCACGGCAGCACCTGACGGATGTAGATCATCCGCGCGCGGTCATACTTCCCGGGGACGTGGAGGCTCGCGAAGTCGTGCACGGTGGCCACCGAGGGGCAGGGCAGGGCCACCGGAAGGCGCCGATTGCCCGCGGGCAGGAACGCCACGTCGGGGCGAAACGGCGCCAGGAGCCCCCGGAGGACCTGGAACCAGGCGACCTCCAGCAGGGCCCGCCGGGGCCACCAGGAGGGCAGGGGGCGCAAGTCCAGGGCCCCCGGATCCGGGACCAGGCCCGGGAGGTCCTCCCGGTGGACGAAGACGATCCATTGGTGCCCACCGGGGGCCTTCGCCCACTGCTCCACCAGCGATCGGGCATACCGGCCGATGCCGGATCGGCCGCCGTCGCACCCGAAGAGGAGCACCGCGATGCGCATTGCGTCCTCCTCTCGCCGTCAGGGGCGGTCGCCCGGTGACGGCGGCGGCCCGGCCACCTCCACCTCTCGGGAATCATAGGCCCGGCGTCCGTCGAGGCACAGGGACTCGACCTCGACCCGGTAGCGCCCCGGGCGATCCCAACGCAGACGCCTCTCGAGTCCCCCAGAGGGCTCCTGCCCCTCGACCTCCCAGAGGACCTCCGGCGGTTCCGGGCATCCCTCGACCCGGGCTCGGGCGGTCCGCTCCTCCCCGGTCCGCATCGAGCGATCGATTTCCTCGACCCGGACCGTGGGCAGGCCACGGGGGGCGGTCTCCCGGTCCAGGGCCCGGAGCCTGGCCATCCGGGCCGCCGCTGCCGCCAGGGCCCGGCCCTGGGCCACCACCGTCGATTCCGTCTGGACGTTCCAGACGTCCCCGTAGCGGTCGTACCAGGCGTAGGGATCCCGGGTCTCCCGGTCCCCATCGGGGGGGAAGATGAGCCGACCCAGGTCCCGGCCATACTCAGGGGTCCAGGAGAAGCCCGCCGTCACGTCGCCGACCAGGATTCCCGCCATCGGCAGCCGTCGCCAGTCGTTCAGCGTCCACTGGTGCACGATGTTCCGGGGCCGTCGCCATCCCAGGCCGGTCAGGAAGCAGACGTCCACCGGGTTCGCCCCCAGGGTGTAGTGCTGGTTCGCCAGGGCCGCGTCCTGGAGGTCCGGCCGTGTTCGGCCCACCGCGGCCGTTTCGAGGTCGAAGGCCTGCTCGGCCGAAAAGAACCAGGCGGCGGTCCGGTGGCGCTTCGCCTCCAGGGGGAAGGAGGTTCCCCAGGCGGAGGCCAGGGACCACGAGGCCAGTTCGTCCCCCACCGTGTCCAGTTCCCGCCGGCACAGCGTCCACAGCGATGTCGGCAGGGCCGTCCGTCCCGGTCGCCCGGTGACCCGGGCCAGGGCACAGGACCGGGTGGCGTTGCCATGGCCCTCGGTCAAGGGCACCCACTCCCACTTGCGGAAGCGTCGGGCATCGGTCGGGTGGAAGCCCCGATCCTCCAGGAAGCGGGCGAAGCGGTCCTCGCCGGTGGCCAGCAGCAGTTCCATGGCGGCCCAGACCATCTCGTCCTGGTCCCCCGCGAAATCCCCGTAATGGAAGACCCGCTGGTAGGCCCCCCGGGCGCCGTGACGCCGCCTGGCCTCCTCCAGGAAGGTCCAGCCCCGGAGGGCCGCCTGGAGCCAGGCCTCGGCCCGATCGGGCAGGTGCCGCCGGGCGACCGGGGAGGACCCGGCCTGGGCCAGGGCCGCCACGGCCGCGGCGGTGCTGGCGGTGTTCTTCGGCCAGGCCATCTGGGGGTCCCCCGGGTCCGGGGGGACGTCGTCTTCGTATGCCCGCCCCCGGGGTCGAAGCATGGAGAAGAAGCCCCCGTCGTCGTCCTGCATCCGCAGCAGGAACTCCGCCTCCCAGGCGGCCTCCTGCAGCAGGTCTGGCACGCCGTCGCCGCTCTCGGGCAGGCCCAGGTCGTCGAGGTCCGCGACCCCCGGAAAGGCGTCCACCGCCAGCATCAGGCCGTGGACCAGGGCCGCCCCCTGTGGCGTGTAGCGCCCATAATCCCCGGCGTCATGGTGGCCTCCGAAGATGGACCTGGGCCCCCTTCGGGCAGCCGGGAACAACGCCCGCTCGGGCCGATCCAGGACCGGCGCCTCCCCGGGGCCTGGACGCTGGTTCTCCGACAACCCCCGGAGGGAGTCCCGAAAGAAGGGGTCGTCGTCGGGGGGCACCAGCACCGGCGGCGGATGGCAGACGCCGTGAACGAACCGGGTCCAGGGCATCCCGATCGCCGTGCCGCACCGCTGGTGGTAGAGGCCCAGGGCCAGCGTGCGGGTCAGGCGGGCCGCAGCTCCCCGGTGGATCGGGAAGGGGCGGGAGGTCCCCAGGCCAGGGATGGAGAGGCGATAGATCCCCTCGGCGGTCAACGGCGTCAGGTCCGCCTCCCGGACCTCCCGGTAGGAGGGGGCCATGTCCTCGAAGCCTCGTTCCTGGCGAGGCAGCAGTCGTCCCTGGAGCACCACCCTTCCCCGGTCGTCCCGGACCTGGAAGGGGGTTCCCTCCGGGAGGGGCAGTTCCCCGGAGGACCCCAGCCAGAGACCCACGGGGATCCGCTTGGACTCCCGGGGGTGGAATCCCCCGTCGGGGGGGTGGATTGCCGGGCTGATGCGGCCGGGGTCCAGCGATGCCGTCAGGACCCGGTCCCGGTCCCAGGCCTCGCCTCCGGGATTTCGGACCTCGAACGATGCCCCGTCCGGGAGAGGGGTTGTCAGGTGCAGAGTCAGCACCGATTCGATCCGGAGGTCCCGGCGTCCCCGGGGGCCGAAGACCGGCCGACGGCGGAAGCCGACCCGGGAGACGGGGATGGACCGCTGCATGGCGGTGACCTGGAAGGAGGTCGCCGGCGGCAGCCGGGGAGGCCCTTCCCGGGCGAAGTCCCAGACCTCGGGCCAGCGGCCGGGGGCCGTGGTCTGGATCAGCAGGACCTGGACGACCTGGGACGACACGGCCCGGACCTCCCAGGCGCCGACGGGCGGCACCTGCAGCGGCACCGGTCCCTCCATCCGGAGCCGAGGGTCCAGGGGGGCCGGCGATGCGGGTCCCTTGGCCGCCGCGTCTCCCGGCGGCAGGACGCAGGCCCCCAGCAGCGGGAGGACCATCCAGGACCGTCGCAGAAACCCGTTCAATGGGATCGTTCCATCCACTGCCAGAGGTCCAGTCGCCCCTCGAGGATTCCCTGGAAGGTCGCCATCGAGTCGGTGCCCAGGACCTTGCAGCGTCGCAAGGAGAAGCGGGAGTCCCCCGGGCGCAGGGGCCCTGTGATGGCCATCCAAGCCGCCTCGTAGCCCGTCAGGGAGGCCAGGGCCCGGTCCCGTGCCGAAACGGTACCCGGCGTGCCGTAGGGATAGGCCAGCATCGTCACCGGCTCCCCGAGCAGGTCCTCCAGTTCATGGCGGGAATCCACCAGTTCGTGCCGGGCGGCGCGGGCGTCCAGCCGGGCCAGGGGGGCATGGGTCAAGCCGTGGGAACCGATGATCCACCCGGCCCGTCGGACCTCTCGGACCTCCTCGGGGCGCAGCAGGGCATGCTTCACCTGGAACGAGGGATGGGCCGCATTGGCGCCTCCCCTGGCGAGGCCCGAGGTCACGAAGAGGGTGGCGGGGATTCCCAGTTGCTGCAGGATCGGTACCGCCTCCCGGAGGACGCCCTGGAAGCCGTCGTCGAAGGTCACGGCGACCGCCCCGGGCGGCAGGTCCTCCTTGCCCTGGAGCCAGGCGACGATCCGATCCAGCGAGACCGGCGTGCGATGCTCCTGGATCCATTCCATCTGGCTCCGCAACTGGTCCGGCCGGATCGTCCACTCGTCCTCGGAGTGGGGCGAGACCCCGTGATAGCACAGCACCCTGGGTGCCAGGGGATCGCGGCCGAGGGCATACCGGGCCAGCACCTCCCGGGCCTCTCCCTTGAGGCGCGCCCGGAAGACCGGAGCCTCCGACGGCCCGGCGTCGTCGGGATGCCGATGGGTTCCCTTGAGGTCTGCGACGACCACCCGTCCCAGGTATCTGGGGATGCCCACGAAGTATCTGCGGGCCTTGTAGGGCTGCTGCCCCACGACGTAGAGCCACTCCAGGCGGTGTTGTCGCATCCACCGGGGGGCCCGGCGCAGGGCCCCACCCCAGTAGTCCAGCAGGCCTCCGACCGCCATCCAGAGGACCCCCCGAAACCGGGGCTCGTCCAGGTACCTCCCAATGAATCGGACCTGCCGAGGATTTCCCATCCCCACCAGCACGATCCGGGCCCCGCTGGCAGCGATCTGGTCCGTCACGGCCTTCTCGCCGTCCAGGTCGAAGAACCCGTGGTCCCACCCCACGAAGGACAGGTGGGGGTACGCCTCGGCCATGCGGCGGGCGGCCCGCTCGATCCGGTCCGGTCGCGTGCCGACCAGGTAGCATCGCAGACCCTCCGGTGCCCGCCGGAGCAGTTCCGGGGTCAGGTCGGTCCCGTTCAGATTGGCCGGGAAGGGCCTTCGCTGCCGCCAGGCCGCGAAGTCCAGTCCGGCCCCGTCGTTGAGCACCAGCATGCGGGTCTGGAGCAGGTGCTCGAAGTCGGGATGATCCTTGCAGACGTTCAGGGTGGACATGTCGGCGAAGGCGACCCCCGTCGAGAGACCCTGCTGCAATCGCCCCAGCAGGAACTCCAGGGCCTCCTCCTGGTGCCATCGGGGCAGCCGCAGGCCCAGGATGTCCACCGTGGGCGTGTTCTCTGGAAGACGGAACGGGGTCTCCGGGACCCCGGGAGGTTGCCTCGACACCCGTCGTGACATCGCCTACTCCAGGTCCAGGAAGGCCTTGCGGATTCCCGCCAGGATCACTCCCATCGGGGCCCTGCCGGCGTCCGCGAGCCTCCGGGCGGACCGCTGGAGGTCCCGGGCCCGGGTGCCGTGGGCCCGGGCGATCAGGATCACCGGGTCGCAGACCCGGGCCAGCAATTCCGCGTCGACGGCCGGGAGCACGGGAGGGCCCAGCACCAGCGTGACGGTTGCCTGGGCCCGCACCTGTTCCAGCACCCGCTGGAAGACCGGACCTGCCAGAACCTCAGGGCTCGTGACCCGGGCGCCCCGGGGGAGCAGCAGCACTCGGGGGAAGGCCATGGGCCGCACCAGATCTCCGAGGGGCGTGTCGGCCCCGACCAGCAGGTCCCCGAGCCCCCGATTCAGGTCCTCCTGGACCGGGCACAGCACCTCCAGACCCCGGGCGGGACCGGGCGGACGGACCCGGGCGTCGATCACCACGACCCGCTCGTTGCGCTGCCCCAGGGCCTCGGCCAGCAAGGCCGCCACCAGGTCCAGCGTGTCGTCGGGTTCCGGCGTCACCAGCAACAGGACACCTTGGGAAGGGGTCAGGCGGTTCTTCAGGGCCTGGGCCATGCGCCGGGCTGCCTCCCGGGACGCGTCCGTCGGGTTCCAGGGCAGGGCCAGTCCCGACTTGCAGTGCGGAATCGCCGCGATCACGGGCAGGTCCGTCCGCTGGGCCAGTTCGGCTGCGCTTCGGACCCTGGGCTGAAGGACCTCCAGGCCCACCAGCAGCAAGACCCCCAGGCCGAACAGCCCCAGGAAGATGGCCAGGGCCAGGGTCTTCCGGGTGGACTTCACCGGATAGACCGGTTCCTCGGCCTCGGAGATCACCTCGAAGACGCCTCCCTCGCTTCCGTAGGCGGTCAGGACCCGGGTCAACACCTGCTGCAGGGACGTCCGGGTGGGGAAGAGGCCGTCCGGGGACCCCTCCTGGGCCAGGGGCGAGAGGGCCCCCGAGGGGCGTTCCATCGACTGGTTCCGGGCCTTCACCTCCAGCAGGAGGTCCAGGGCCTGGCCGATGTCCTGGACCTTCTGGGCCAGGGGGATTCGTCGCAGGTCCAGTTCCAGGGACCGGGCCAGGGTGCTCTGGAGCAAGGTCTCGGTGGGGGATGCCGTGGTGCCCTGTTCGGCCAGTTGCTGGGACATCTGGTCCAGTTGGGACCGCCAGGCCCGGATCTGGGAGGTGTCCACGGTGACGGCCGCCTGGCTTCGATACGATGCCATCGCCCGCTCGTATTCCGCCTGGGAGATCAGGTCCTGCTCCCGCAACTGGCGCGCCCGCTGGATCTCCGCCTCCCGGCGGGCCAGTTCCGCCATGTTGGCCCGGCGCGACTGGTCCTCCTGGATGGCGGCCTGGAGCCGCTGGAAGCGGAAGGTCGCGTTGCCTCCGACGCCCTGCTTCTCCAGGGCCTCCTGTTCCTCCTGGATCTGCTTCCGGAGGCCCTGGATCACCTCGTCCAGTTTTGCCGCCTGGCTCTCCAGGGTCTTGAGTTCCGCCGCGGCGTGCTCGTAGAGCAGTCTCAGGGACACGGCCTGCTTGGCCAGCCACTCGTCCAGATAGACGTCCCGGAGGGTGTTCGCGATGGCTGCGGCCATGGGGCCATCGGCCCAGGTGGCGCGGATCACCATCAGGTTGCTGTTCGGGGCGGTCTGGACCTGGACCGAGGCCCCGATCTTCTCCAGGGAGGCGGGGATCGACAGCAACATCCGGACCCGGGCCAGGTTCTGGACGATCTTGACCTGGTTCTGCTCGGTCTGGAGGGCCGTGCCGGCGGTGGACAGGCGGTCCCCGACGGGGGTGTAGCGGAGGACCGTCTCGGCCTGATAGGTCCGCTTGCCCAGGAAGTACCCGCCTGCGGTCCCCGCCATCGCCGCGAAGACCATCCACAGCAGCAGCCAGGGCAGCCTGCGGCGGAAGGAGGCCCAGAGGGTCGGCAGGTGGAACGGGAGTTTCAGGTCCTCGGCCGGACCGTCCTCGAAGGCAGCGCTCACGGGGCCTCCTGTCCGGAGGCGTGATCCGAGGCCGCCGGTCTTAATTCCTCGGGGATGCGTCCCAGAGCGCGCCGGAGGTCGGCCCAGGCCAGACCCAGATCAAGGAAGGCCCGGGCCCGGTAGGACTCCACCTCCAGCAGGCCCCGGCGGGCGTCCGTGACCTCCACGGCGTTGCCCTCGCCGGCCCGGTAGCGCTCCTCGGCCATCCGGAGGGCCTCCTGGGCCGCCGTGGCCGCCGCCTCCAGGGGAACCAGCCGGGATCGGGCCTCCATCACCCGGGTCCGGGCCTGCTCCACCTGTTCCCGGAGCGTCAGGTCCAGGGTCCGCAGCCGGGCCCGGGCCGCCTGGAGGGCCGCCTTGGCCGCCCGGTGGCCGTGGTGGTTCGCCAGTCCGTCGAAGATGGGCCAGGTGAGGCCCAGGCCGACGCCGTAGTTCCAGGCCATCCGGTCCAGTCGGGTCCCGGCGTCGGTCACGCTGAAGCCGGCGCCAATCACCGGGAACCACTGGCCCAGGGCCGAGGTGACCCGAGCCTCGGCCACCCGCACCGCGATCTCCGCCTGCGCCCACTCGGGTCGGGCTGCCTGGGCCTCCTGGAGGGCCTCTTCCAGCGGCGGGATCTGCTGGAACTCCTCCCCTTCCGGCACGACGGCCTGGAATGGGAACCGGTCCGTGACACCGGCGGCGGTGAGCAGGCTGGACCGGGCCAGTTCCACGTTCTGGCGCGCCTGTCGGACTCCGGCCTCGGCCGCCTGGGCCTCCGCCTCCGCCCGGACCAGGTCCAGGCGCGGGCGCGCTCCCGCCTCGTAGAGCCCCTTGGACCGCTTCACGTGGAGGTCCGCGCTCTGGCGGACGAACTCCGCCACCTGGAGCAGTTGCTGGGCAGCCAGGACCTGGTAGTAGGCCCGGGTGACGGCAGTGGCCAGGTCCAGGCGGTTCAGCACGACTCCCTGACGGGCGGCCTGGACCCCCTCCCGGGCGCCTCGCCAGGCCCCGAGGGTCCGGCCGAAGTCCCAGATCGGCTGGCTCAGGAAGGCCCCGAAATGGAACCAGTCATAGGTGGAGGCGCTGTTGCGCACCGGTTCGCTCAGGTCGGTCGCCTGGTCCTGGCCTGGACGCGCGGCGTAGTTGGCCGTGGTTCGAGTGTAGGAGGCCTCCAGGTTCAGTTTCGGAAGGAAGCCGGCCAGGGCGATTCCCTGACCCTCCTGGGCCGCCTGCAGGTCCGCCTGGATGGCCTCCAGGGAGGGATGGGAGCGGGCCGCCAGGCGCAGCACCTCCCCGAGGCTCAGCACCCGCTCCGGTGTCGTCGCCTGGGCTCCTGCCACCAGGGGGAAAGCCGCCAGCAGACAAACGATGACGACAGGGGCCCGGCACCGGGGCATCGGGGACTCCTGGGATCCAGGCGTCGCAATGATAGCCGTCTTTCCCCCGGGAAGAAAATCCGGGGGTCCGTCGGCGGCCTGGCGATGCGACGTTTCCGCCACGCAACGAGGCCTTCCATCCTCCCCGACGGCGGAGGTCGGCGGAAACCGCCCTGGTGGAATCCGGGCATTTCGTGCGATCACCGGGTGTTCTGTGTGATAAAGAGGTGACTGTCCCCGGAGGCGACGGGCATGGGCAACAGGGACATCTGGCGATGGGCGGTGCTGATGATCGGGTTGGCGGTGGGGGGATGCGACGGGGGTGGGATGTCGGCGGACCGGGCCGATCCCTGGGATCACGATGTCTCGTCGGGGAACGATGATGGCGGAGATCCTGGTGCCAGGGATCCTGCGGCGACCGACGGGGAGCCCGAATTGCTCCCCGGAGAGGACCTTGCGGGGCTGGACCTCCCCGGGGACGGGAGTGACATCCCGGTCTCCTGCGGTGCGGGGGAGGCCTGCAACGACCTCCTCGACGATGCGGGTCGGTGTCTCGGACGCTGCGTCCCGGTTGCCTCGTTCCTGAGGTGCGACGGCGTGGTTCGCCTGGGGGTCTGTCTGCGGCACTTCCCTCCGGAGACCTGGGACCTCCCTCCAGAGACCGGGGAATCGCTGCGCCTCTCGGTGGTGGAGGCCCCGGCCTGGGTCCGGGTGGGGGATGCGTTCGGCCTGCGCCTGTCAGTCCGCAATCCCGGCGGCGTCCCGGTCCGGGCGTCCCTGTCCTTCAAGCACCAGGAGACCGTGGAGGTCCTGGAGGACCCCCTGGCCGGCAGCGGGGAGTGGCGCCTGGACCCCGGCGAGGTCCGGGAACTGCGCTTCTTGCTGCGGGCCGTCGGGGCGAACGTCTTCCGTCCCGAGTCCCAGGAATACCTGACCTTGCAGGCCGGGGAGGAGTCCCTCCGGGTCCCGGGGGGCATCGTCTTCGGGGAAGAGGCGGACCAGGTCTGCGGTGACTGGCGATTTCCAGGTCGCTGGGCCGCCTGCCAGGACTGCTCGACCTACGACCGCTACGAGATGGCCGCCTGCTGCGACGGGGTCTTCTTTCCCGGGGCCCAGTGCTGCCGCGACCCCGACTGCAACGGGGCCGTCTGCGTGGATGGCCGCTGCGTGCCCTGGGCCCCCTGGTCCGGGAACGCGAACACCCTGCCTCGGGGGCCCCAGCGGGTCCTGGTGGTCATCGCCGATGACCCGGAGACGTTGCCCCCGACCGACCTCTGCGGCGAGCCATGGGCCGAGGGCGAGGACCGGCTCCAGGCCCGGCTTGTCGAGGACTGGTTCAACGACCGTGCCGAGGCCCGGGGGGGGCTGAGGCCCCTGCGACTTCGCTGGTGGTTTGCCCCCGTGCCCGACTCCCGGGACTTCGCCCCCGGTCCCGAGGACCTGATCTGGAGTCGCTGGCTGGAAGGGCTCGACCAGTGGCGCACCGATCACGGATGCCCCCCGTTGGCCGATTACGACAAGGTCATCGCCTGGTCTCCGCGACTGGACCTCCAGGGCTACGGGGGCCAGGCCGGGGACCGGGGTCGGATCGGGGTGGCCTACCTGGGCAGTCCCTACCTGCTGGTCCACGAACTGGCCCACACCTTCGGTGCCAGCGACCTCTACCTGGACAGTGGCGGGACCACCTGGCTACGGGGGGCCCTGATGGCAAACGGATGGGGGATTGCGGACCCCCCGGAGGACCCGGTGACCTGGGGGGAGATGGGCCTGGCGGACCTGGATCGGGACGGCATCCTCGATCTGGCTGCGTACCTGGACCACCCGGATGTACTGGAGGTCGCGGCACTGCGGGCGGCCCTGACCCCCAAGGAGACCCTGGAACTGACCCTGGCCGTCGGGGGCAGGCAGGGGGATCGACCGGGCCGGGTGGTGGTGCCCCTGCTGACCGTCGAGTTGCCGGAACACGAGGCGCGCCGGGAGGTTCGGGACCTGCGATGGGAGAAGACGGTGGCCTTCGACGGCCACGAGGTGGACCTGGATGCGGTTCGGCAGCGGGGGCGGGTGACCGTCCGGATCCAGGTGGACCTTCCCGTGACCACCGACGGGTTCGTTCGGCAGGTGCGGACTCTGGACGTGACCCGGGTGGTGCGGGTCTCGGTGCCGGCCGTGGTCCGGATGTCTCCTTCCAAGCCCTGAGGGCCGAAGGGCTCCGCCTCCCCCGGGGAGCCGCGCCGGGGTCATGGTGCGCCCTCTTCCAGGGGTGCAGAGTGCCCGAGGAACCTGTCACCCGGGCCAAGTCGGGACGACTTCCGTGAGGGGAGCCTGCGACGCGATGCGTTCCAGGAGGGCCTTGGACTGCGGACGTCTCCCGGAGATCTCGTGTGCAGCCGGAGCGAGATCTCCTCCGCTCCAAGGCCAGTTCACAGATGGCGACGACCCCTGCTGTTCCGTCTCGGACCATGGGGAGGCGGGTCGATATCCTCCCAGGACGGGATTCGGCTGCCGCGGACGAATGTGATCCCTGCGCTTCGTGGAGATTTCTCCATGGCGGCACGAGTCGATCGGGAAGGTCATCGAGTGTGATGGGCACTCGATTCTCCGGACGTTTCCTCCGGAAATGCCGCCGACCTGTGGGCCGAAGAGCCCAGGGCCGCCGCCTTCCTTGACAGTCGGGCTTTGGCAGGTGGTAGAGTGTTCAGGGAACAGGGATCGGTTCGTCGGTGGGCATCGCGGGACCCTGCAAGGGGAGGACGGCATGGAGTGCTCGATCGCGGTGCGGACCGGATGGATCCTGTTCCTGGCCACGGTCCTGTCGGCGGCCCTGGCGGGATGCGGCGGGGCCGGTGGGGCCATGCCTGAGGACCTGCTGGACGCGACCGACGTCCCGGCGCCAGACCCCGGCGGCGACGGACCGGTCGGGGACCTGCCGGGGACCGGCCTCACGGTGGGCGGCGCGGTGCTGGACCAGGCCGAGCATCCCCTGGCGGGCTGCTCGGTCGATGCCTCGTCAGCCGGGTTTCCGGTGGCCTCCGCCACCACAACCACGGGTGGCCGCTTCCTGCTGACCCTGGTCGTCTCGGCCTCCCCGCGGGTCCTGCGGGTCCGGTGCCCCGGCCATGTGCCCGCCGAGCGGACCCTGGCAGGGGGACTGGCGGGCCCGCAGGAACTTCCCCCGGTGATCATGACCCCTGTCCTGGCCTCCGGCGAGGTGGGGATGGGAGGCGCGACCGTGGCCACCCCCGACGACGACCTCTCCCTGGAGGTGCCTCCGGAGGCCTTCGGGTCCCCCGTGACGGTGTCCCTGGGACGAATCCCCCTGGGGGACCCCCTGCGGGACGACCTCCGCCTTCCGGCCCCGCTCCCCGAGTCCCCCGGCGTCCCCGTGTCGGGGCTGGCGGCGGTCGTGATCGATGCGGGCGGGACCCAGCCCGCGTGGCCCCTGACGGCCCGTGTGGCCCTGGGCGTGGCCCTGCCCGAGGGGACCGAGGTCCCGGTGGGGCGCTTCGACCCCGAGGCCGGGACCTGGGTCGATGCGGGCATGGGCTGGATCGAGGCCGATGGGCGCCTGGCCTTCGAAACGGACCATCTGTCGATCTTCGCGGCCTCCCTGCCCGCGCAGCCCGATCCTGCGGTTCGCGGCCCGGAGGTCTCGACGCTGGACCGATCCATGAGCCCCTTCCTCCGGGGCGACCCCCGCGTGGAGCCTCGGAGCGGTGCCCTGCAGGTGGGCTTCGACCTGCCGCCGCTGGTCCGCCACGACGGGTCGGTGGGCCTCTCCTTCTTCTTCGATTCCCGCACCCTGGGCGACGGGATCGAGGTCCCCGTGGGCCTGCCGGACGCCCGGACCGGGGAGACCCTTGCGGTACGCGTCACGAGCCCTCTGGGGTCCGCCCGCATGGCGGCCACGGTAGATGCCGCCAAGGTCCAGGACGCGGTGCCGGTCGTCGCAACGACCCTGGAACCGGCCGGCCAGCCCGAGGCCGCCGGGGATGGCGGGGGACTCGCGACAACCGAGGTGGAGGCCCCGACCGCGAAGGCCGTGGACGTCGAGGTCCGGGTCTCGAGGTCCGCCGAGGCCCACCTGCTGGAATCGGCCTCGGGGTCCTTCACGAGCCCGGCCGCCGGGGTCGCCCTGACCGGATCGGACGGCAAGCCCGTCGCTGCACCGGCGCCGGTACCACGGAGCCGGACGGGCTTCACGACCGTGGCCCGGGACGTGCGACGGGACAGTCCCTACGGGCCCGGATGGCACCTCCAGGGTCTCACGCGTCTGGTCCAGCCCTGGTGCCGGACCGATCGGATCCTGCTGGCAGGCGACCGCGACCAGCCGGCTCGGGTCTATGGCCCGGTGGAGGAGCCCTTCCTCGAGGATCATCGGCCCGAACTGGCCACGGCAGGCCTGTCGGAAGAGGACATCCGCGACACGCGGGTGGCACGGTCGGCGGGGGTGTCCTACGTGCTGTTCCGAGGACGTCACGAGGTCTGGCGGCGAAACGCCGACACCGGGGCCCTGGAGCGGGTCGCAGGGCCGGGAGTGGAAGCGGGAGAACAGCCGGACTGGACCACCGCCGAGGCCATCGCAGCCGCCCCGCAGGGGGGCGTCCTGGTCTCCAGCGCCCGGGGCATCCACCGGCTGGCCCCCGACGGTTCCATGGCCCTGGTCGTCGGTGGCGGCGACGAGACGACCTGCACCGGCCCACAGGAAGGAGCCGCTGCGACGGCCACGGCCTTCTGCGGCATTGCGCCGCCCACCCTGGCCCAGGACCCGACCTCCGACCGCCTGGTCTTCTCGATGCCTGGGGGAGACCTCTGGGAGTCCCGGGGCGGCGTTCTGCATCAGTTGCGCGTGAGGGAGGGAACGCCGCACTGGCACTTCGTGGCCTTCGACTCGAAGGGACGGCTCTTCTATTCCCCCGACATGTCGTCCTGCATCTACCGGCACGTGGATGGCCTCGAGGACCCGCTCGTGATGCCCAGGTGTCGAGCGGGAAACGGATCCATTGAGGACGGGCCCGCGGTCCAGGCCACCGTGGGGCTCCCGACGGCCCTTGCGGTGGACGGGCAGGATCGCCTGTGGTTTCACGACCAGGGATCGGGGAGTGACGGCGCGCGGATCCGCCGCGTGACGGCCGACGGCGAGGTCGAGTCGGTGACCCGACCCGCCGCCTCGAAGGAGGTGCCGGTCCAGGGGGTGGGCGGCCCCCTGCAGGAGTCGGCGGTGTCGGGCGTGACGTCCCTGGCTCCGGGCGAAGGGTCGGAGGTGCTGCTGGGAGGCCCCGCCGTGGCCGGATTCGTGGAGGGTCTAAGAAGGTGTGGACATAATCAAGTGGCCACCGCGGCTGGGGCATCAGCGAGTCTGC